>Ga0210059_1000276_pt1 | contig 58600 bp, 30 predicted proteins | sample Ectturendosymbi2_FD_188042 | JGI IMG/M metagenome (GOLD analysis project Ga0210059, IMG submission 188042) | Ecteinascidia turbinata endosymbiont from Florida, USA - Sample 2 (SPAdes) (version 2) | ecosystem: Host-associated > Tunicates > Ascidians > Unclassified | place: Key West, Florida... | reverse complement strand
ATCACAAATTCCCTTCTCGGAGCTAACTGTATGTGAATTTGAGTAAGCACATTCTCGACTACCGGAAAAAACAAACGGGAACCTTGTTAATCAGCGAAAACATAACTTTTACAAACGATGACGTCATGAATTACGTCACAGGGGCCCTCCAGTAAATATTGCCCCGGGCCCCCCAACCTTTTAATCCGGCTCTGGTCGCAACCAACTGATATTTTCGGGGGGGAGGCAAAATGGTGTAACTTGTTGATGTACCTAACAAATACATACGTTTTTTAAAATTTCGGTGGAGGCAATTGCCCGATTGTCCCCCTCTGGTTGCGGGCCTGTTCGCAACCCTGGCAATCTGCAAGCATCGTGACGCAACCGTCAGTCAAACCACACACGGGCGGTGGTTGCTGGAGTGGAGACAGAAGCTCGCCTCAAAACGACACTAAGCTTCGTAACTGCTCGCTTAGAGAACCTTGGTGATCTTGATGAGATTTCGCAACCAGGTAGCAGCCGTTGGCATTCACTATTTTGTAAATTGTAATTATTAGCATCGGCTGATATTTCGTAATTATTACGTAACATTACCACCTCAATTTGGCGCACCCAAAATCCTGCGCCCGGGGGCAGTTGTCCCCCTTACCCTCCTAGTTACTCCACCGCATGTGCGCATGCACAGAGTAATATTCTACATATCAAAACACGCTGAGAAAACTGATGATTAGGGCTTAGTGTTTAGGTAAATGTGTCAGGTAAGGGTTAGAAAAAGAAATGTAATTGAGGTCTAACACCAAGCCCAATATTTTTCAGTGGTTATAGTTATTCCCGTACTGTAGCGTGTTGTGGGTATCTGACATCCGACCAAAAAGCTTTGATTTACACAAGACACATCAAAAAAGTAATCGCCAAACTTTTTTCCTTTTCTGTGAGAAGCAAAATAACTGACAAACAATAAAGGTCAGAAATTTCACTTGACACTGAACGCGAAATACCGTACCGCAGTCAACTTCAACATTTAATTCTCACAACGACTCGTGTCATTTTTGTTATGCAAATAGAGCTTCAAGCCGAAGTCACAAGGTAACGAACGTCGCCGTGTGCGCTCTGCGTACGTAGTCCTACTCCTGCTGTGGCAGTGGTAGCTTTCGCGAATTCTCTCAGCTGCACTACTTACAACGAGCAGCCTGCCGGCTAAGCGTCAGAAAGACTCGTGACTGACGAGCTGCCTAAATAAGAACAAGAAATAGGCAATGCCTTAATTTAGTGATAAAAATACCCTTGCTCAATATGTCAGCGCTGTTTGTCAGTAGCTCGAGCTTCACGATCTGCGGTGTCGACTTTGGAATAGGAGTAAAATGGAAGATTTCGTGTCGCAACTTTGCTGAGCTGTACTAGTACTACAAGTGTTAACTCGAAGTTGTTTGGCAAACTCGGGTCTAGCGTACAGCATTAACTTTTTCGGTGCAAGGTAACTGGAAGGCCGAATTACACTCAACTACTTAACTGAGTGCTTCTTGGCAATTTGTATGAGCAGACCACGACAAGGAAGGAGATACATGTTAACAATCTTTCGACACAGGTTTTTTTCTAATTGCATGTGGCTGGTTGTGCTTGTCTACATTTTGTAATATGAAAGTCTTCTGAAGCCATTCCATTTTTTCTGTCAGTAGCATTTACAGTAGTGGGCAACATCAAGCATTCGGTTGGATTTATTTAGTGGTGCTTGCACAACTTCTGCACTGAAACAAGTTCACAAGTGGTTTAGTGAAGCAAAGATGTCTGATTGCAAGTGCAAGACATTATATGCATACAATGGTGCTGGAGGTGGAGAGGTAGATAAAATTTGCATTTTCAGTGTTTTTTCAATGTGATTAATAGAATAAGTATTAAGTGCTTGGTCTGCAAACATGTTTTGTGAAAGTAGAGAAGTTGTTTTTTTGTTGAATGGGAACTTTAGACAGACAACTATCATTACAAGGGTTTATTTGCAACAGTGGTTCTTCAGCCTTTTTTCTACTATGCCTCCCTTAAGGCCTAAGCAATTGTCCTTTGTTTCAAGCCCCCCTTTACATTAAATTAAATTTAATTATATATAATAATATTGATGGTACACTTTCCCATTCGAAAACTTTCCATGTTGTAGAGCATTAAAGCAGCTATGTCTAACCTATGGGCTGCATGCGGGACAGTCAAACTTTCAAAGGTTTTGTGTGGCCCAGTTTAGGTTTTCGTTGTAGTAAAATTGTCCTATGTACTTACAATCTGTCCTTGTTTTGATAATCTTGAATTAGACCTTTTAGTTGCAGGTGGTCTTCATTGCCATTCTATCACATCTGTTACCATTGCAGTTAGGATTTGAATGCCTTGAGTACATTAGCTTAAGCTAAATTTCATTCACTAAGATCAAAGTAAGCCGTTCAATGTGCAGCCCTCATTGAAATGTCATTCAATGTGCAGCCCTGGTTAACATAGTGACATAATTTTTGGCTCTGTAAGCCATTTGGGTTAGACGTAGCTGGTGTAAAGGCTCGCACCCCCATGGAAATTTACTGATGATCCCCTGGAGAGGCGTGCCTCACAGTTAAGAACCACTGGTTTACAAGAAGAAAACTTAAGTCTGTAACCAAAAAAACATGGTCTTTCATCCTAGTTTAGTGTTACATTTAAAACCTGTGAGTCGTGTGATAGACAAGCTTAACTGTCCTTTTAATATCCAGGGGTGGGGAACCTGTAGCCCATAGGCCAACGGCGGCCTGTGTGAATATTTGATATGGCCCACATCAGAATGTTCATTACCAACTTAGAGTGCAAGATCGCATCAAAATGAAGCTCCATGATAAGCAGGTATTTAGACAGTAAGCCAGAAGCCTCTATCCCATAAGATGGTAGTATGTCATAAGAAGCCTCTATTCCTTGTAGTAAGATGAAGGTGGAATTTTAGGATAAAGTCAACTGTTATTTGCCGCCCGCCAGCAATAATCCACAATTTTATGTGGCCTGTGATGGTAAATAGGTTCCCCAACCTTTTTTAAGCCATTGTATGGCCAGTGGGTCTGGGTTTATTTTTTCAGTCATAGATTAGTTTTTATAAATAACTGAAAAAATTAGCTGAGTTCGATCATAATGTCCAAAACTATGGATTAGTGTATGTTGTTACATTGAGTTTTAATATTATTATGGGCAAATGAGTGAAATGTCAAGAGCAGCGAAAAAAACTAGCTGTGGGCACAACGTAAATGTTTTTACTCTTGGTGCATTTACTTCTTATCCAATAAAGTTTGTTTATGTAGGGAGTGTCATTGCATTTGTGTTTATAAGTTCATTTTGAACATGCATTCTTGGGCCATACTGTATTTATTCGATTATAAGCCACTGGCTTATAAAGCTTTTTTTCATCATTTTGTGTGGTTTATAATCACAGGTGACTTACATTTTTTATTTCTTTGCCTTATGGAAAGGTATAGATGATGCTCAGTCTTTTTTTAGCTAAGTTTTGTTGACCAAACCCTTTTTTCACATTCTATTCTCTTTAGCATCACATGCACATCTGTCACAGGAGGGATTATGATGAACAGAAGGCAGTTGTAGTGGTGAAGCATCATTTACCAGGGTTGCCAATTAAACATGAAATGTGCTAGTATGCGAAAGTATCTCAGAGGCTCAGGTAACCTATGTTCAAGCACATCTTACAATCAAGGACGGCTTACGTTAATTTTTTAACACCATTTCCTGCAGCTTACGATCAAGGTTGGCTAATAATTGAATAAATACAGTATTTAGCAACCCTTTATGGGCCATCACTTCTGGCTTTGTAGACTGTTTTAGGTCAATGGTGTCAATTTTCTCATGACTCATTTATATCATTTATCTCAGTTGAGTGCCATAAAATTTTATAAAAAGCTTGATATTGCATTTAGCTATGTGATAGCCTTAAATTTTTTAGTTTTTTCTGCAAAAGAGGTAAGTATCACAAACTTCTGAAATAAGAACTGCGATAGGCATGACTTTGATTCACCTATTATCCACCTATTTTTTAATGTTGCACTCAAAGGCTGAACCAGCCCACATGTTGCACTTTGCTCGTTTGGTTTCTTGTACCTTTGACTCAATACATCATCTCTTTGTTCCTCAGACGCTGTGAGAGCAGTTTTTTGTTTGAAAAAAGTAGAGTATATTTTGCGCCCATTTTGTTTTGTGCCTTTCATTTATTTTGATTGACATACAACTATTTCATACACATTTATTGACTGTTACCAGCCGCTGATTCATTCACAAAACACAGTCACTAGTTGATTAAGCACTTATGTGATATGAATTTTTTAACTTGAAATGGTATAAGAATATTATAAACTATAAGTGCTTCACTAACATGGTGCTGTAATTTACATGAATGCTCACCCCACAAAGTGATGTCAAACTTGGTTTTGTTGGCATAGTTATTCATGTATAAACAAATCATGTGCATTTTGCAAATGAAGTGTATTTGGAAAGGTGTTTGCACTATATTTGATTATTTCTTGCAAATTATCTTATATTTGTAAAAAATCTTCAAAAATTTTTGTATAAAAATGGGTTCAGGTTCACTCATGCAACTGCTGATCTAACTATGATTGTGGTGGTCAGACCACAAGGTCATTGCAAGATCTTATTTAAATAACATATAGAGTATGTAGCATTTGCATCATACGTTAAAAGTTTTGTTTAATCTCAGTAGTGTACTCAAAGCTTGGAAGTGCTTTAGTGAAGTCATGCATCATTTGTTTTTACGCTTATATGGTGCTTTCTGCCTTCACAAGAATTTTGGATTAAAGGGCCTTTTTGTATTTCAAAATTCAGCAGAAGTTAACTTCATATACTAGAATGAACTTCCAGTGGTTACTGCAGTTCTGCAGTTTACATTCTGATTAATCTCTGCTTCAGATAACAACCCTTACGTTTGAAGAAGGAGAGATAATCAACATATTTTATTCTGGTGATGAAGGGTGGTGGGAAGGTGAATTAAATGGAAAACGAGGATGGTTTCCTGCTTCCTATGTGACAAAAGTCCAGGTAATGATGTTCGGAAATTTTGCACTGTTTTCATTTTACTGTGCTGCATTTACCAAATGAAAAAATTGTATTGACACAGCAAAGATTCAGACATATGAACAGAATAGAATGTGGCTGATCCAGTGGACAGCATGAGATGCGTCTGACCAAATGCATTGCATTCAATAAGTTCAGCTCTGAGATTTAGCAGTCCAGTAGCCTTTGCTTACTCACAGTTGTTTTTTCTTGCTTTGTACAAAAGTATTTTACCAGCAAACTTCAGTTGGCTGAGAAAGAATGTTATAGAGGTCCGGTTTAGACATGTATGTTTCTTCAGTCTACTGATGTAATATGTAATTTTATGCTGTTATTTGCAATTGGATTTTAGTGATATTTTTTTGAGTAAAGTTGGAAAGATGAGCTTAATCTTCTTGACATAGTGTGACTTAACTTTTACTGAAAGTGCAAAGGGGTTGGTCATCTTGCAAAATAAAAGCCACTTGAAGGTCATACTGTTTGCAGTTAATAACTATATTGGAGTAGGGGGGCGCAGTGTTAAGCAGGCCCGTAACCAGCCTGGGATGACAGGAAGCTGAAGATTTTTCTGAGAGGGGCACAAAATTTTAAAACTATGTCCGACACATTTTTCCGTGGGGGTTTTCCTCCTGTGCTTCCCCTAATTATGGGCCTGGTGTTAAGTAAAGCCCCCTGAGTTGATGGCATTATATTGCTTGTGGCTGATAGACTTTGAAGACTTTGATGTGTCAAAAGTGTACTTTTTGTTTATTTTGCAATCATTTTGTCAACAATGTAACATTGTGATTGCAGTGTTTACCGTATTGTGAAAGTTACATTGTGGGCAGGATGCAACTAGGTGGCCTCCTAGGTAGTCATGACTCAGTGAAATCATCCGTATTCCAAGCATTCTTTTTCATGCTGCGTGGTTGGTGCACTTTATTCTATTTGCTTTATAGCACATAGGTTTTCAGTGATAGGAGGACCGTTGCTTTGCTTTTGTAGGCCATTTTCAGAAAACTAAGCGTGGCTATCAGTGAATGGGTCAGGATTTGGTTTATCGTGCGGTAGTAGAATTTCACTGATTGTGTTGTGATATTTTTGCCACTTACGTTATGACCATGTAGGCCAATATGTGGGTGTAGGCCACACTGTTATGAAAATTTTGACATTGTTGAAAAGCAGGAACTAGGGAGTGTGAACAAATGCTTCTTAAGTGATGGTGCCATAAGAATCAAGAGTGAGAAAAAGGTTTGTCAGTTTGTTTGGTTCATTACAACGAATAACAGTTTGATGATCAGGTATTTTGGAAAGTAAAGTGTGGCTTATTGTTGTAAACAGGGTTGCCAGATTGGTGTTTTTAGGCCAAATTTCAGAAATTTGGCCTCATTTAGAGGTGGTTGGCCTAAAAAATTTTAGTTAGCCTTTTGGCCATTTTTTTGGCCTCGTCTCAAGTTGGCTGGCCTTAAAAAATGTGTTCGGCCTTTTGGCTCTTTTTTGGCCTTTTTTACACTCAAATAGGTTGTTATGAAGGAAAATATTGCTATTCCATTTTTTTTCGGCAACACATTTGTAAAGTTTTTGTGATAAATGGTATATCAGATGCCCATATTCTGATATTAGTAATATTTGAGGGACGCTAGATTCGAAATAAAGTTTTTGCGTAATCACTGGAAATGTATACACTCACTGCACTATGTAGTGTCTGTCGTGTTGTAAGCACTGAACAGTCTGAGCTCTTGCATACAGGTCTGCGTCTTCGTGATAGAAATGTTAATTTAATTATGCGATTCATCTGGCAACCCTGGTTGTAAATAGTGTCACAAATCCCGTTCGACAAGTTGGTTGTGCCACTTGCGTGCATTATTTGCAGATGTCAAACTCATTAAAACAACGAGGAAACCATGTAGAATTAGAAAAGGGGCTGATGCACTTTCGAAATGATTTGGAAAGTTCAGTGACTCATAAGCTTGCTTGTCGACACTCGACCATTACATTGGACTGATGTGCGAAGTTTGAGAAAAAGGTGTTATTAACTGAATATTGCTTACATTTTATTTAGAAGTACAAAACATTTTTTCAGGATTTTGATTCACTTTCCACATCTTCAGAAGAATGGACTGAAGTAAAATCTGCAAAGGGCGACATTTATTATGTCAATACGAAAACAAGAGGTTAGTCTCATCCTGGTTTTATCCTTCTCGCTTGCAAGAGATACATTTTCCAGTTTTGATGACAATTAAATCATGTATTTTTGGTCTTATTTGCGCTTTCTTTAATCAAAGCTTTTATGGTCGATCATTGACTGAATGAAAAGAAGTACAACACTATAAACTGTTTATTATGCACAAAAATGTGTAAAAGTAATGTTCATATCACTGGACTTATTCTGTCGTGATGATTGTACGAACTTCGTCAGATTTGCCGTTTGTTACAGATGTATTTCAGAGACATTTCTTTCTGTTTTGTGTGTGTCGGCAGGGTCTGACCGCAAGCTTTGCGTATAAACTGCAGGCATTCTTCGAATTGATTTGCTTTTTATTGGAAATAACGAAAATTATGTGCTTTTGAGCTGCCTTGCCATGATACGTCATCACTGTTTTTATTTTGAGATAGTTCGAATGAATGTATCGTACTCATTGTATCATGCGAATCTGTTTTGCAAACTAGGTGTTTTGCTATACTTCCAGCCCTTGGTACCAGGGGCGTAACGAGGTTAGATGGCGCCCGGAGAAAGAAGCAAGTTTGGCGCCCCCATGTTCGAACCTGAGGTCTTTCGCAAGCAAATGTACTGCACTGAAGAAAGTACTTGTGACATTGTTGGGACTTTTTGGCGCCCGGGAGATTGCCCCCCCTCGTTACGCCCCTGCTTAGCACATCATGTTAAAAACTATTTTGGTACTTTGCTAGCATCCTGTTGAACATGTCTTGTGAGTCTTGCTAATGGTACGTGCTATTTCGAACGCGAAGGCGCACCATATTTGTTGTTTTCCTGCACATGCAAATATAGTAAAACACGGATATCCGCTTCATCTCCTATTGACGTTGCTTAGAATCGTCATGGGAATTGCCAAAAACGGCAAAACTACGAGCAAGCACATCCCAGTCTGAGATTATTGGTGAGTGATGCAAGTTGATCCAAGTTCTGCTAACGAAATAAATGCAAAGTTGCAGTTATTGAGGAAGTGATTAAAGTCTTATGCATGTCAAAACAATGGTTGGACTGCCCTGCATCCTTACTCACTGGGCAACTGTGTCCTGTTCATTGTATAAAGTTGGTTGTTTGGCCATGTGGTCTATTGCTTACGTATGTGATTTCAATTGAAAAGTGTCAAAACACTGCTGTAGATTAGTCAAACTTAAATTGTGTGGTTGTAATCGGGACCGGAGATACAGAAATCATATGTCCGTTTTAACTTTTGGTAAATGTGAAATAACCTTTCGTATTATTCATATTGACTTCAGTGTTTAGTTAATTCCTATGGGTCGCCGCAATATCTCCAGAAACCAAATCATAAATTGATGAAATATTTGTAATATATCAGAGAATGGTGCAATATTTCTTTTACGTGGTCTAGAATTTGCGTGGCGCTAAAGCTCAATTTTTGTCCGTGTGGTTCGCAGCCGTTCGATACTCCCCTGGGTTACACAATACACATGCATTTTGAGTCTGTCTTCTAATTCGTGTGTTTGCTTCCCTTCCCCTGTTACACTATTCCCTCAACTTTGCGCGGGGTTCATTGTGTTGAAAATATGTTTATGAATGGATTGCTTGGTTACTACTCACTGTTGCGTGGAAATGCCCTGCCCAAATTTTACGGTTATTTCAAACTGTTACGCGTTGCAAACTACTTTACTTTTTTACAGAATCAAACACTGATTGAGCAGTTTACCAAAAAGTGAGCAGTGTATTAAAATCCGATCAGTAGTCTAATTGGAAGTGTCGACGTTTGCGCCCACAACAAGATAGGCAGCGGTGCGCTTTTGTTATGAAACGATGAGTGGGAACATATATTCCAAATTGTGGCAATGCCTTCCATTTAATCACGTCTATCATCAAACGGCTCGTGGACTGATTGTGTGTACCTTGCTCAACGTAGCAATCCATCCATCCCTGCTTGTTTTCAATGATTGCAAGTGATACAAAGAACGTTCACATAAACGCAGTCACTCATGTACATTTCTTGAGAGTCCATACGTTAAAAACTCCAGGCTAGCGTTTGATACAATCGCTGTGCAGCGGAAATATGAAGGGCGAAACGCAAGTGGCTCATGCGGAGATTTTTGTCTGTGTGAAGTGTTACGCTGATCAAAAATTAACGAACAATGCATTCATTTCCAAGATTGTGTCTACAAAACGCAGGGTTTTAAGGCGTCACTGCAGCCACCTTAAGTCAGCGGTTCCTAACTTTGTATCAGTCACGAAGCACCTTCACAGCGTGCGGTCCCTTTATGTTGCGACTGAAAAACATTTCATAAAAAAATTTCTTCACAAAGACAGCAGTAACGTGTTACATTTGGTTCCCAAAGCAATTTGTGCAAGTTTTACATGATGGAAATATAAAATGTATGAATTAGAGCAGTCAATCAACTTACACACATGGAAAGATGTGTACGGGCCCCTTGAGAGTTTGAATAGATGGCGGTGGAATTTCCTCGCTAGCAACGTTCGGTGTCATGTTGCTTTAACAAGCATAGGCCAGCCTGGACTTTTTCGCCTATCACTTAAAGAGAGTTTTGAAATATGTAACGCGGAATAATTCTTCCTTGGCTTTCTGACAGCTCCAGCGGTATCCCTGACACTTGACCTGACCCCAGATTACCAGCAATCAAACACAGGAAGCAGCGAAAGTCTTCAGGTACTGATTTCGTCGTGTATGCACGAGCGGTCTGCAAGGTGCGCAGCGTTATACTGACGCATTTTAAACATATACGTCTGGCTTGGTCTGTCACGACAGGTTCTCAGATTCCTTGCAAGCTGTTAGCGAATCCAGCGAAACAGATGCACCGCCAACGGGCATTTTAATGTCTTTCTTTTCCATAGTACACTTTACCGGCCGTAAGTCACTGTTCCTGTTTCGTTTTGGTAGAAGACGACAAACGTCACGCACGCGTCATCCGAACCGACTACTCCTCACCTGAAGTCGTCTGGCAGCTTTTCCAATTACTCCAAATCGCAGCCGTCCACTCCCCAATCGTTAAAACCCACGCAGAGCGTCAAGTCCCGCTCACCCACGCCTCCCAGTCCTCAGTCCATGCAGAACGGACACAGTCCTAAGCCGCAAGTTCATGTGGTGAGTTTGTTGCCGCAAGGTTGCTAAATGTTCAGGCAATCTTCGCTGAACTGTTACGAGATGTAGTTGGTCGAAGCAGACATGTTAATCTGCATCGCGTGCCATTTTAGGTTCTTTCGTAGATTGTCTAATCATATTCCATGTTTCATAATGCGCTTGCTACTTATAAAGCTCGGTCGTCAGTTGAAAAATTTCTAGTGGTCTTTGTTTTCTGACAGTGTTGAAGGTACGGCTTATGGCACGGTACAGTTTGAACGCTGTGTCCATTTCTCACTGCGTTTCTAATCCTAGTTTGAAACTCGCAAATAGTTCAGTCTTTCCTTCCACTTGAAGCAACAGTAAGTTCTGAGTTCTGCTGTAGCACAATAGCCGACTATAGAGTGTTAGAACATGCGCCTCTGTGGTTATCAATAAGCCGTTCAAAACGGTGTTGATCTGAATTTGCAGCAAAAAAAATGAAAAAGTATGTTATCACCAAATACTGGCTGTGTTTTTTCTACAGGGTGTTCCAAAATTTTTGACATCACTAACTTCAAGTTTTTTTTTCCAGTGATGTGAAATTTTCAAAATTTTATGTTTCACACGTTCGTCTTTTCAGGTATACCAATAGCATGCACGTTAATAGAGAAAGCGTTTTGTGTAAGAATATGCTCGCACATTGTCGAAAATGACTGTACAGCGTGTGTTTCTGAACGAATTCCATAAAAAATCTTCAGCTGCAGTACAGATGTGGAAATGGCAAAAAATCTTCCAAGAGGAGGGTGGTTTGTGTAGGGGCCAAAGGGTTTACACCAGCTATGTCCAACCCGCGGCCCAGTCGAAGGTTTTGTGCGGCCCAGTTTAAGTTGTCGGTGTAGTAAATGTATCCTACATACTGACAACTTGTCCTGATTTTCATACTTATGGATTGGAAATTTTTGATGCAGGTGGTCCTCAGTGCCGCTTTATCACGTCTGTTACCATTGCAATTAGGATTCGAAAACTTTCAGTACATCATCTTAAGATAAATGTAGTTTGCTAAGATCAAAGTAAACCGTGCAATGTGCTGCCCTCGTTACTATGTCATTCAATGTGCGGCCCTGGTTAAGATAGTGATATACTTCTTGGCTCAGTAAGCTATTTGGGTTGGACATGGCTGGTTTAGACTCTAGAGTCTAGACCAGTGGTTCCCAAACTGGGGGTAAATTACCCCCCAGGGTAATATGCGATGCTTTGTGGGGGGTAACGCAGAACCAAAACCACATTGCTGTTCTGTATTATGAGCAATTACTGCAAAAGAAATTTTCGACAAGAAACGCAAAAAAATTTATTGAGGGTAATAAGACATGACCGCTACCTTGATTTGGGTAACGGTTCAAAAAAGTTTGGGAACCACTGGTCTAGACGACCACTAGTCCACCAGTATCGGAAAAGATGATCAAGAAAGTTCAGCAAGCATTTACGCGATTTTATACTCGCAAAGTCCATAAGAATCGCAAGTTTGGAAATCCATGTTCTTGCGACAGCGTGACGTAACGCAATGGTCTACAGATCCTTTGGCCATGCACAAACTACTTCCTCTTTTGACTTCGTGCCGTTTCCAAATCTGTACTGTGGTTGGTGCTTTTCTATGGAATTCTTTTAGACATCCACGTTGTGCAGTCTTCTTCGACTGTATTCTAGCACTCTTACACCAAACGCCTTCGCTATTAAAGTGAATGCTATTTGCATACCTGAAACGATAACGGTTGAAGAATCAAGGTTAAAATCTTGTTCCTACACATGCTGTTAAAATTTGAGATCAACATAAAAAGCTTGATATATTGTTAGATTGCATAATGGTTACAAAATTTTTAAACCACCCTATGTTTTTATGATTGGCGAACTCAGATATAAACACCGTTTCAGATCGTTCTGCATTAAAGCGAAGCTCTTACAGGTTCAAAAAGTTAATCGTTCGGAATTTTGGTCCATTTTCAGTTAGTGCCCTAGTTTGCACTATTTGATATTTTCAGCACAATGGAATATCATATCCCGACGACAAACAAGCGAAAGAACAAAGTTTACTTCAGCCGGGAAAATTTAGCTATTGCGATTACTTTTGGGTGAGTCTCATTACGACATTTAAATATATGTGTATCTCCATACAAACGTTGTTGTGCTGTTGCATGTCTCTTTCCATCTCAAGTGTTCTATTTTGCTGGTTGATTTTTAGTCTTAGGTGATGCGACACAAACCAATGTTCACTACGTTGTGAACTATGCAAATGACTTTCTTCTTCAGGCCGACAAAGTGGAGAATCACACCTACCAAAGCGGATTTACGGTGTTGTACCAGAAAATGCTCAAGGAAAAACAGATGTCAAAAGAAATGGCAGACTTGTTCAAGCAAAGGTACCTCTTAATGTTACGTTTTTGATTGTTATGGTAATAAATCAATTATCCTATATGATTGTCTTTTTTTAAGTAGTGTCGCTTTCATTTGACTTTAACGTATAAGTAGGCTTCCGGCAAGTGCTTATCATTGCAGGTAAAGTTTGACTTTTTCCCGTCAATTCGCTTTTTTATAAGGTAGTTTAGGAAATGTCGTAAGCAGTTGCTGCACTATGAACAGACTCGGCGCGTTGTGATGTTCGCATTAGTATTGCTGTTTTACCTGAACCTGGACGCGTTGTTTACCTGCTTGTGGTGTTGTCAACATCAGAAACGTACGCGGCGAGTGCAACCGATCTCGTTTGCATGAAAAAACGCACCGTTTTTTTTCGCAGAGAAGCAGTGGAGCTGCAGTATTCAAAAGGACTGTTGGCAATCGCCAACAGTGTTCATGCCACCCAGGAAACCGGGTAAGTGGACGTTTATTTCAACCATACTTTGAGCAAGCAGCACGTCAAAAACCAGATATGATCTGGCGCATGTTTATTCTCATTTCAGGACCGTCGATCTAGAACTCAAGTTATTTTGTCTAATTTCTCCAGAACAGCGTTTTGTGATTGATAGTAAAATTAGAAGACGTCTATAAGAGCTCGCTTTTGGACTTCCGGAGCCTCGCGGTAATCCAGTCCTGGCTTGCGTTTACAACTTGGTGGTTATCAGCTTTCAGTATAATCTGTCCGCATTTCGATCCTTGCTTCGCGATCGGAGTTTTTTGCTTGTGCGCGACGGAGTGGTCATCTTCAGGTAGCGGCAAGGTGTTGTACTTCGTTCTTATGTGGAGTGTGTCCTTCAGGTTAGAGCGCCACTGCGGTCGCATGCGCTTTGCCGCAGGATGACGTTTCTTATTGGCAACATTATGAACGGTTCTGGCGGTCACACTGAATTTGTTGACAAAACGGAATTTTCGCTCCCGACGTCAGAAGCAACTTTAAGCAAACATGAACTTCTTGATTCTTGGCTAGAATCGCCTGGCACCAGCTTTCCTTGCTGCGGTGTTGGTATTGGCGGCTGTTTTGAAAACGAGCTGTTTTATTTAATGACCTGTGTCGTTTTCCGCAGTTTCGTGTTCTTCCCTGGGGTTGCTTGGCCATATCATGAAACATACCGCACTGTTGCACACAGTCTCATTAGTGGGAGGTTTTTGTGCTATGGATCACTGCTAATACCCGTGACGTGCGGCGGCTTGAAAATAAATTGGTGGTTTTTTAGAGTCAAGCGATCTGCGAGCGTAACTATTCAAAAGATGTTACTGAGCCTGCCAGGATCGAACCCAGCCTAGCACTTGCAACAAGGTCTTATCGTTCTCGTCAACCTGGTTGTGCAAGAATGTGCAGCAAGCTTTGCTTAGACCAGGGGTCTCAAACTCAAATTGCTCCGAGGGCCAAATGAGAACTTATAAAGTAACCGAGGGCCGCATCATGACGCCGGCACAACAATGACAGTATCTGAACCTTGCTAGAAACAGCTTTCACATCTTATTTCCTGCGGAAGGTATCGTGAGTTATAGGCAGATCATTTCTAGCAGTCTCTACGTTCGTTTGCAAGGAACTTGTTTAAACACCGGTGAATAACTTAAATGTTAATTTTTGAAAATTACCAAAAAGAACGCGGGCCACACAAAATGCCCTCGGGGCCGCGTGTTTGAGACCCTTGGCATAGACGTTTTTGCGGCCCGTCACTTTATTGGCATTGGGTTTTTCTTAAGCATTCTTGTTCAAATGCGTCGCTTACTGAAACGCTATTGTGGCCCAATGCAGCCGATTCTGCACAATTCAGCGAGTTCGCGTGGCGAGCAGTTGACTTCGCCCCTGCAGTAGGTAAACGTGCGAGTAGTTGGCAGTTTGGTGTGTGCCACCGTTTAGCGGTGATTTGTAACTTTTTTCAGGACTCTTGGTGAAACATGGAAGAAGGTGAAAGAATCTGCTCTGCAGGAAGCCAAAATACACCAAGAACTTGCCAACAAGGTATTCTGTTCTTTCTCAAACGGCTTTCTCATTTCACTGCAAACGTACGCTTTTGAAATATTCAAATAAGCTGAAAATGCCAAAGAACGTTAACGGCATTTGCAGAAAAACTGAAAACGTTAATACTACGGAAGCATGGATTCGCGTTGGGTACTGTTAGTATGATGTAAAATTTTGATCGAGTCTTGACGTCAGCTTTTCTTCGTCATTTGGGAAAGTACATTCAAGTTGGAAAACAAAAACATAAGACGTGCATTAGTAGATTTAACAGAGCGGCTCCAATCTTCGCTTGGTTATTTTGCGAGATGGCGAACTGGCAGCTATACGATTTATCACCCTATCATTGACCTTTGATCTCCCGGCGAAAAAAAGCGTTTGCTCTTCGCGACGACGTGAAATGGTGAAAAGCACGAAATTACGGAGAGCGCACTGACAGCTTGTCTTCCCGCGAAGCTCTGTTTTCTTTCTTATGTGTATCAACTTAATTAAATTGGCGTGCGCAGCAAATCCGTTTCCTATCAGCTAAAAAAATGCTGCACTCTGTGTTCCGTGTTTGGACAATTCATATATACGTAATGACGGTGTTGACGTAACGGCAGCACGGCTTACTCACGTTGCCATGGTGAAATGCTTCTCAGCGCGCTTCGAGTACCTTGGCCATAAAGGTCCTGACTCGTCTTCTGCTTCGCCCGATTTTGCCGCCACACTAACGTTACATTCATACAGTGGTTGTGTTGTCATGGTGGGCGTTTTTCAAGTGTTCCTCAAATATCTATGCCTTGCTCGTGGTACGCAACAGGTGGCCTTCAATTAAGCGGTGAGTGCTGGCAGTCGAAGCATTCTGAAAGCGTAGGCGATTAGCGTGAGTCCATTGATGAAATCCTGGGCGACAAATCACTGTCCTTTACAGGGGGTGCTTTTAAGTTCACGACGTCGGTTCACTCGTTTTTTCTATAATGAGATTAGATTTTCTCGGAGCTGCTCTTACGTCGCATTCGCTTACACCTTCGTCGCATCGAAATCACATGGGGGGGAACCTTTGACAACCGAAACCCGAAAAAGGAAGCGCTGCGGCGTCGCGAAGTCCTCTGACTGTCAGCGCGCGTCATTGTGGTCGCAAACCGCACAGCCCAAGCTCCCGGAGCAGCATGCTTCGCTTGCTCCTACTAAGGTTTTCAAAATAGCACCGACTGGTGGCCTCCGACCGTGTACGACAACGGCTGCTGCAGTAGAAACGCGACTTGGCGAACCAGCTTTTAATATGAACCAGTTCGCGGTGCTCTCCCACTTTAAATGAGTTTTTTTTGGTGACCGAGAGCATCGCGCTTTTAATTTGTGTGTTCCGATTTGTGCACTTTGCCTTCGAAGCGCCCTGTCTGCGTTTTGTGCGATCCTAATATGCATGACTAGCCTCTTCCGTGATGTGTTCAGCTGCGTGTTGAAGTCGAACGCCCCTTACTTGATCAAAAAGAAGATTCTAAAAAAGACTTGAAGAAGTTGGAACAGTCCATGGCCGAACTGCGCAAGCAAGTTCAACTGAAGTGAGTTGTTTCGTCTCTAATAACTGGTCCCCTTAGGAAGAGTTAACCTTTACTGTCAACCTTGCGCATCGAATGGCCGGTTTCAATTTTAAGAACAAGCTCTTCGATTCTTCCGCGAGAGTCTTCGTAATAGTCTGACGCAGTGCCGGACGTTGCATGTTTGAAAAAAACATTTCCCCGCACATTACGTGCGAATAATAATCCAGCACCAAACAAGCTGCGAACAGCAGAAGCGTGGCGGAACACGGTGTGCGTCACAGAAATCACTACCGGACCATGTTCGCCAGGTCGGCGATAGCTTTGGCATTCCGCTTTGCCGTTTCAAGTCGTCCGTTCCCACACCGCATTAGTTCTAACGGCAGTCGATCATATTCGGCAGTGATCGCGACGTGACAGTCTCGTTCTGGCCGAGCGACCTTTCTTTCCCGTACAGTCATAATAAAATAGTCGCGAAGGGTTTGAAGTCTGCGCTGCGCAGTCTAGCTCACCGCCAGCTCTTTCGATTCGTTACGGCGCACGTGACCTGTGACGTACCCTCGAAAGTAAGGAGAAGGACCCGTTCGCGGCTACTCTTTGTTTTGCTTACGGCTGTAACGCTCATAGCACGTCATCTGTGCCGCAGGCCACCGCAATCCCTGCCTGTGGCGGATGAAGAAGTAAAATGCGGTGACTCGTTTTCTTTCGCTTCGTACAAAAGTCTTCCTTGCCGTCTTTTCTTCTGTTTAGGCTTGAGCCGATAAAGAAGGCGAGGCTGTCGAGCAGACAGATCGTAACCAGAGCTGGCCGGTTCGATGTCGTGCGTTGCCGTCGTTCTGTGCGATAACCAAACAAATCCATCGCAATCGTCACTGGCGAGGGATTGGCCCGGGCGAGCCTTCCCACTTCTCGGCGATGTTTGCCATCGCAGCTTTCCACCTCCTCGTTGTACGCGCGTCTCGCGTTCGTTTGCGGAGCGAGAAAGTCGGCCGGACTTGCATCATTTTGGCGTCGTTGTAGATAAATAACCGATCGCGAGTCGGACCCGTTCGTCACAAATGATGTCGAACTTACCTGGCACTGCTGCGCCAGTGCAGGAGATAAATAACGCGCGGTTCGCTGACCTCTGCAACCTCTCGCTTCAGTCCACCTCCTGCTGACGAGCTGTTTGCCGAGCGCTTTTTCGACAAGCACTGGGAAGGCAGAATGTTTTGCTTACTGTCTTGTTCAACTCTGCAGTAATGGCAGCCCTCAGTAGTGAAGGAGTTTAACAACGAAATCATGTGATTGTTGTAGTAAAAGGTGGTATGTCTGAAACAGTAGAGCAAGTTTCGAAATCATTCTGTTCTTTTTATTATTTTTAGCTGAAACATTTCAAAGTTAGTGAAGATACGGAAAACTTCCAAAGCTGTTTCAGACTTCTCTTCAAAGACAGTTGCAGTCGATTAAACATACGTAAACTTCATAATTTCGACGCGTTCGAAAAGGTATTTCGTCTGTACATCATGCTGAGCCCATTGTATGCCGTTCGTAGACCAGCTTCTCTTGTCAAATTATGAGTCAACCCAAGATTGCGACTGCACTCGAGTGAGACTCCCAGTTCACACGGTTTGGTCTTATTGGTGATTTCAATTATTCTATGAAAAAATATCATTATATTTTCTCCGAAATCGGTGAACCATAACCACTCGTCGAAGCCCAGCCGTAATTTGGCGTTATACGCGAGTAAGCTTGATATTACCGCATTGTTAGGATGAATAGTTGAACGTAGTGCCTGCTGCTGCTTTTAAAACCTAGTTTTTTGTCGGTGACTTCAGTAGGCTGCTGCTTGACTTGACTCTAAAGAAATTCGTTGAGCACCGTTGTCGGAAGCCATTTTTTTCGAGAGATTGTTAATGTTCGGCGACAGTCACGCTCCAATGAATCGCTCACTTTTTCTCATCCAAGCTCAGTTTTGCTAGCGCAGCTCATATCGTTGTTGCCCGATAAGGTGAAAGACTATGACTGCGACTTTCCTGCAGGGTTTCTTCGGTTGGCTCGCTTTTGTTTTCGTGGGATGTCTGTTTCGCTTGGTAGACCAAGACTTTGTGGTCAAAATGAGGGGTGTCTAAATATTTGTGACCACGTTCAATCGTGTGCGTCAAAGCTTTCTCATTTTTTTGTTTTAAAGCATTTTTGTATTTGAGAAAAACTTTTTGAATCTGCTATTGTTAGAATTTGTCGTGCAAACCAACTCAGGCAACATCCAGTCCTTCATCGAGACGCTTTTCCAGACTTTTCTTGAATACGAATCGGGCAAAAAGTTATTTTTTCATTTTGTTTATGACGTGTTGGCGCCATTTTTGTCTAAAAACTTGCAAAAGCGTTTTTTTCAAATCTAATCAACTAATCAGGATTGTTTTCCTGGCGATAAAACATCTGTAGGTTTTTCTGTCTTTCTCTGCAAAAGAGTCGGGGTGTGTTGAAGTTAGAAGGTCACGCGGCTTTGAGTCTGTTTGCAACTGTGTGTTTCCTCGTTACTAAAAACTACGTTTTTTGTTTTAAAAACCGTGCCTGATCCTTACTGATCTGTGGCAATTCCGTAAACTCGTGCCAACTGACAGCGCTTCAGTTCTTGCATTGCCTGAATGCTCGCAGCCCGGCCGGTGCTTGCTGGTCATGTGGCATGTATCGTGTTTTCTACTGGCGCTCCTGTGGCGAAGGTAACCGTACAGTTTTTAACCGCAAGGCGTTCGAATCCTTGCTGACTGCATGTTACGCCATAACCTGTTTAGCTGCTTATTTTATTTGTTTCCGTCTCAGAGGCTCCGCCTTAAGGTGTTGTCTCGGTCTTGTTTGGTGAACGCGAATATTGGCTGATTGCAGACAAAAACATTCTTGCACGCTGCAGCGTTGCGCGTGCCTTCCCTGGCGACTCCGGCTGACCTTGCCGCTCGAACTTTTCGCTCGATGTGTTTCGTCTTCGCTCGTTGTGGCGTACGTAAATGCGGTGCGCTTCGTCATACGTCACCGATGACCTGTGACGCCACAAGTGATTCGCACCCTAAAACAAAATGCTGAGATTGTGTTTTGTCACAAGTACTACGTCACGCGTCGCAAAAGCAGAGTGTTGTCGGTCGTGACTGTTAGTCTTAACTGTAGTTAATCCTGTTGCTCATCTGTTGCAATGCAAAATAGTTTGCGTTGTTTTGATTCACCTAAAACCACAAACGACCCGGCACTGCTAACGACTTTTGCACAAGGCTGTTAGCTTGGTCAGGTCGATTCTTTTGTCCTCGCCAAGAATTGTCAAATTGAAACCTAACGCACGACTCGTTTCCGCTTGTGAGGATATTACCAGTCGTGCAATGGCGGCATGCGGTCAACTGGGACTATATCTGTGCCTTCAAGGTTGTAACTTGATGCGGTGCGCATAACTTTAATATGCTATCTTGACCCCTGTGGAGCTTCTGTGCCATCGCCACCACAGGATTTGTTGTTGTCCACTTCAGCGTCATGACCACTTTCGAGACGTCCCGTTTTGTTTACACCGAGAAACAAATAAGTCGCGCTCACTTAACATTTCTACGCTTCCTGTTGCAAAATTATGAAAGATACGGGGGTTGCTTTTTCGTTAAACTCTTGTTTGGTCTACTAGGATGCTGAGGCGTCTGGTTTGCATTGTTGCAAGCCTTCGGGAAACCAACAAGTCGGCTTGGTGTTTTGGTGCGTGTTTGCAAACGCTTGGCTTGTTCATACCTGAACTTGCGTTACGTTAAACATAAAACGTGTTATAAACCTACTCCTTTAATTTTCATCGTTTGTTTACTTCAAAAAGTCTTAACTGCGCAAATTCTGAGTTCTCAGTTAAAAACTTGCCTGAGTTTAAGTCACCTCCCTTCACCAAAAGTCCCTTGGAAGACTCTACAAGCAACTATTAGTTAGAGCTGTTAGCTTTCAGCAATCTTTGTGTACATTGTAAAGACATGCAAAACTCATGAATAAAAGCTTCAGCGAAATTCTTTACTTTGTCTGGCATTGTTGGCAAGCAAAAACTACTTTTTGTCATTTGTGCTAGTTACAACAGTGGATGAAAGCTTTTCCGTGTCATACCTTGAACAAGATTTTTGACAAAATTGTTGAAAGATAATTTTGGCGCTGACTAAACTTGCACATGGGGTCAGCGTATAATTGCTTTCTCAATCTTTTTCACCTTTTCTTCAACAGGCATTCCACGAAACACACACTTGAAAAAAAACATTCTCTCCTTAGACGTGGGACAAACTTTGCCGAGGCACCTCGATCTACCGCTTTTTCGTCGTTTATTCGCATAAAACGGTGTTGATGAGATTTATGTGAATGCTTTCAGGTATCAAGCCACCGAACGCGCGAAGCAACTTCTGATTGAGCGAAAGAAAGACTTGGAATTGAAGATGAACTCCATGAAATTCGTACGTTGTTCGTGTTGTGCTTTGGGCTTGGGCTCTGGAAGCAGTGAAAGATGATGTTCATGCGAAACCACATCCCCGATCCGACACTCGGCGTGATCGCACTCAGAGCACTGAATTGCGACTGACTATTGTATCTCGCATCCGCATGTACATTATAGTATCCCATCTGTTTTGATATCTGACGCTGTAAGCACAAGTGCCCAAAGTGGTCTAATTTGAGGCCCGTAAACTGTAACTCTATCTCTTATTTCCGTTCAAGCTGTTCTTTGTACACTTTACTGCGTCAAAAAAGAAGCGAAACCCAGAATCGATGCGTTTGCTCGCAGTCCGGGCCCTATGTGCTCAGAAAGTTTCGCTGGCGTCAATTTTCGCAATCCTGTCTGTCTCTGTCGGTCACGCGTGACTTTGCGCACTTGCCATCATGAGGACGCAACGCTCCGAAGCATAAAACCGCGACAGGTTTGTTGAAATCTCATAAAAAACACCTTCCCTCGCTTCCTCTATGACGAGTGCTGCTGTTTTCGTGAATTTTTTTATAATTTGGGCGAGTTGATTGTAACTTCGGTGACATATCTGTGAAAGTTACACTTTAAAAACAATAGATGTCTGATCAGGGATACATTTGGATTGTGAAGGTGAATTCTTCAGAATCATTGGGTTCAAATCAGCGATTTACTCGTTCCAGTAGGTAAAATTTTGTTGCGGCCCTGTGTGATTTGTCTAATTGCAGAAGCCTTTCGCCAACGGCTCCTGATTACCGAAAAATGACTGGCCAACCTGTATTTATGTTCTTATTTCAGACTCGCGAAGAAGTGAACAAGGCGAAGAGGAAATCAGTGAAGCAAGGTTGGTTTCACTGCGTTTGCTGCATGTGAGAAACGTTGCGGCGCGCATTGGTTGAGAGGGAAATCCCACGGTCTGCGAATAACACCCCGTGTGATGCATAGTTCAGGTTTCAGCAAATAACTTCATCAGATATTATTCAGGTCACCCCTGGGAAAACCCTTGGGTTCGCATCGACCTGCATTTTAGTCTGACAGTGTAAAATCCTGGATCGTTCGGCGTAAGTTTGAAGACCTCGTTTTTATTTTTGGCACCAACCGTTGTGTAGATTGCGCCTGTTCATTGTGAAGAGTTTTTCCAACGCTACGCGTCATTCCCCAGTGTTTCGAAGTCTTCGTGGCGCTGAAACTGATGAGTCCACATATTTAAAAAATGGATTTTTCTGCGAAAAACATCACTAACAAAATTTTGCAATTTAGTGTGGAATGCCTGCATCGCTTGTTTTAAACATGGCTTGTCAACGGCTCACTCTCTCAAAGCACGATATTTAAAGGTCCGGGTCGTGCACGCAAACGCCTCCGACCTGCTAACATCATGAAGTATAATTGCAGTCATCAGCTGATCGACGCAGCCTCGTATGAGGTGATCAGCATAATTAGTTAACTGCCGTGCTCGTGCATCTGGTGCCGCACACACACGCACTTGCCGGTAAATTACCGGTGTCGATTTTTCTACTTAAAAATAATGACTTGGCTCTTAAGATCATTTGCTCATGTTTGCCATAAGTGCTTCAGTTAGATTTTTGAGAAATCTCTTAAATTGAGCGATGCTTATGTTATTGAGGTCGTTTACAACTTGATGTAGCCCTGAGAATGGTGGGAATTGAATGCTTTGTAGAACTCGGTTGGCATTTGGGAATTGGCTCGAGATTAGTCAACATCACCGAAAAAAAACATTGTGAAAAGATCAATACCTGACAAATTATACAAACCAGTGTTGCAGTAAACTCGCTTAATAAGAGATCACTGTAAGACTGGTTTGTGAAAATTTCTTTCTTGACTTGACGCAAACCGTTTAAAAGTATTCGCCCAAAGCTGCTGAATCATGCTCAAGACTTAGATAAGCAAAGCGACGCCACACAGCTGCTTGTGTGTTGTGTTCCAGAAACACGAAAACAAACTCTGGGTTCAAATGATTTTAATGTCCAAAAACCGGTTGCAATCATTGTATGCTTAGTTTCCCTAACCTCAGCTTCCAACTCGAGTTAAACGAATTTCAATTTACATTTATGTAGAAAAAATTTTTCTTGGTGCAAGGTTCGGTGCTTGTTGCCTATCGGACTCCGAAACCTTGCGTTGAATGCCAATCGGCGGGTAAATCTTGTGGTTCATGGAGCTAAAGATGTACCGGAATCACAGAATTTCAAGTCTGGCCAGAATCGAAATAGGAAGGAGCTGAAAAAAATCCGTGGACGGCAAAATAATTAATATTTGCCGAAATGGGAATTATTTTAACGTCTTGTTCTGCAGCTGAAGCACTCAAGGCACGGACCGTAATAGGTATACTAATAGGACCTTATATAATTTTTATTTTCAAGTGTAACATTTGGAGCACAAGGTATTTTGTACAAAGTTTTTTCATTTCCGTGTGTAAGACTTAATTATTACGAATTTTCACCAGTTCGTTCAATTCAGGGCTGGAAAAACTTTTTGGGAAAACCTACATCCAGCAGTTGTAATTCAGTGAATATTTTTTTGCTGTCCACTTCTAATAAAATACTCGGCGCTCTCTGTCCACTTTATTTTTTAGGTCTAGTCACCTTTACAGAAGGGCTTACACGTCCACTGCTTTGCCAAATTTTTGTAGGTGTTGCGAACAGGGTTGCCAATGAGATTTTATGGAAAACGCCATAAGACTCATCAAAAAACATGTTTGAATGGAAAACCTCAGTAAGATACACGAAATCAGATGAATATTTACTGTCTTGGCATCAGTAAGTCACAAAACGTGCTAGCGAATATATAACCTTGCTCATGAAATTTTCTGTTTGTCTGAATCTATATATCACAGTGACATGCTTTTTTGGGAGTGATCTGGCAGCATTTACTATGAGCAAAACCTTCATTCCTGCTGTAGCCACTCTTGGTGAACGGATCTTTTAACCACTCTACATTAAATTGATATGTGTACACCACCACTTATCCTTTGCTTCAGGCTTGCTTCATTAGCATCTCTGTCACTTGAACTCATTACATCGAGCTAATATGGTATCAGTTGTTCATTAGTTACGCTGAAGACTAAGGCACCTAGTTAGATTAGACAAGAAATAAAACGTTTTATCAATCATATATATTGTAAATCATACCTACGCAGTTAAATCCTAAAAATCCAGATCTTCAGAAGAAAAACCCAGAAAGGTATTAAAAATTCCAGGTTTTACACCACTAGTTGCAAATCAACGTACAGCAGGTTGACATTCACTATTGTGGATTCGCAATAATCGATTTTGTCAAGTTGAGTCCCACAGAAGTCATAGGAATACGAAACCGCGGTGAACGTGTTCTAAGGATCAAAGCAAAAACGTGTTACAGTGCGTCTTGTACTGGGGTAAGTGGAAAGTGTAAAGAATGTGAAAAGTGGATTGGCTTTACTGATGTAATTGTGACAAGTCCAGCTGATTAGATAAAGAGCGTAACGGGCCGTGTTTTGCCCACGCCTGCTTTAAATTAATGTAACTATGTTACAACAAAAGTATCCAGTAAGCCGTTATGTCACTTGGCCACGAGTGGTTTGCTAACAAGAAAAAATTAAAAAGAAGCTAATTAAGAACAATTTTTAAGTCTGCCGGAATTAACTCATTTCTGGCCAAAACCGGAAAAAAGCTTAACTTCGGGCCGAGTTTGAAAACCTGAAACGCGTCCCACATCGATTCTGCACCGAATTTTAAGAATGTTCAGAATGAATCGTCAAACAAATATAGACTAGTGAATACTGTTCTGGCGAGTTTTAATACTATTATGGGACTATTGACCGAAATGTCTAAAGAGAAAAAAAAACAGGTTCACGACCTGATGTGCACAGTTGTCATTACTGTGGGGCTCATTGTATAACGTTTGAGAACTGTTTTTGTAGCTACGCTATACGTTCGAGAAAAAAAAGTTCACTGAGTTTTCACGTTTTTCATGAGCTTTGCTGGTGCAGATGTTTACATGTAAGTAAGCTGTAGCGCCGATCTCCATCGCGACGTTATCTACTCCACAATTCTTCACATAACGACTGACAATGTGACCCGTTTTCTTATCATTTTCAATACCACCTTGATGTTGAAAACCTTCAGAAACGAGAAGTGCAAAAAAATCCATTTTACTGTCGCTTTTGGATCGACAGCCATAATATCGACGCTTACGGGTGATATATCATGCGCCTCAAAACCGAAAAAAGCATGCAAATGATTATACTAACTTTGAAAGAAGGCTTTTATTCGAAGCCAGTGACTATAATGCAACCTTTCACTTTTCACACCCACTTTTCATCTCGGGAGGGTCGCGGGAGCAGCAGGTCTCGAAAAACCTCACGATTTTCAGCCAGCTCTGGCTTCATAGTCGGAGATGTAGCCACGCCACCTGGTCCTTTCTCTGCCTCTTGTCTGCTTTCTCGTTGGTGTTCCCCACAGTACTCTTCTCGCCAGTCTTTTTTCGGGCATTATGGTCACGTGGAAGCTAGGATCCTTCTATTTGGAGAAGCGGCTAGCTAGATATTCAGGGCTTTACAAATTCCACATATGTGCACTTTGGCTCGAAGTGTCACGCCCTGAACTCTTCGCAAAAATCCCATCTCTGCCGCTTGTACTTTTGATAGCACTCTTTTGGTCGTAACCCAAGGCTCATGACCATAGGCGAGGACCGGAACAAAGACCGATTTAAAAACTGACTGCTTTGCCGTGTTTGAAAGCTACCGTTTTGTGACAACTGGTCGATAAAGCTCACGCAATGCTGTGTTTGGTTTACCAATCCGTATGACAAGCTCTTGTTTTGCCTTCCGCCACTCGTGAATACTGAATACCACCTCAAGGTGCTTGAGCTGCTCGGCCTGCTGCAGTCTATTGCCCCTTGCTTGCGGCGTACACTGACCTGGGTTTCTGGAGAGACATAACACCTTGTTGTTCACGTTCCTAATTTCATTCTCGCGTAGTCGCACGCAGCTATAAACCCATCAAGTGTATGTTGGAGGCCCTGTTCAGAAGATGCCAGCAGTACCCAAACCGTCCGCAAAAAGCAAGTGGTTGATCCTGCAGCTTCCACTGGGACACCCTCCTCGACTGCGATTCTCTGTCCAATTCGTATAGAATATGAAGAGGAGCAGTTACAGCGCACGCCCTGGCCGGAGTCCAACACCCATGGTGAATGGTTTCGACCTGACGGCCAGTAGCAGATGGCCGCTAACACCGTACTCCCACAACACTACCCAAAGTTTATCTCGATCAACCCGGTCATATGCTTAAGGTCAAAAAAACAAGCGTGGACACGTTTGGAATACTCCCAGGTTTTTAGAAAATTTGGTCTGTCGTGCCACGGCCAGGATGAAAATTACGCTGGGTATCCTTCAGCTTAGGTTTAATTGTCTCGCAGCATGTTCTCTAAGCACTTGGCATGTTCTTTTCCAGGGAAGCAAGGAGGAAAATTGACGGTAGTATGGGAATGATCTCTTCGGTGCTTTACGGAACGCCATACCATTTGACACACGAATTAGCCAATGAAGTCCTTTGTTGCTTTGAGCATTTTAAGTCAGGTTTCATCACAATCTGCCCGCTTCCCAGCCCTCAGTGATGGTTTTTCCACCCCGAAATGCACCGCATGTGTGCCTGGTGGTATGAGAGTGGACTGGGTTCAAAGGTTCTTTGAAATACTCTCCCCATCTGCCAAGGATGTCTTCTTCATCGCTGAGTAAGACACCCTATTCGGTCTTTGATTGTGATCGAGCAGTGGGATGGTTTGCTAGAATACTCTGTTGACATGCCAGTTAAGTGGAATCCAGTTTGTTTCCGAAATTCTTCCAAGACTGCGTTTTCGATTTCTTTTACCACGAGGGCTGGGGACGTTTCGGCTTGTTCTGAGACTTTCTTCACTCGAATAGCGTCTTTCACTTCCTGGTTCCACCAAGGGGATACTTTCTTGCCCCCTGTCGCCACACCGGGTCGTTTCTGTCCTCATACCCGACCAGCTGATAAAATGACAACTGCTTTGAAGAACCGTTACTCTTCTGCGTCCGATGCGCATTCTGGGAGCTCTCGAAACAAAGACGGTCTATTGTTTGCAAAGGTCTTTCTTACATACTTGTTCACCAGGGACCCCACTTTATTTGGTAGAACCCCAAGTCTTGCGCGTTTGAGTCTTGCTAGATATTCTATACGGGAGTTGCTGGCAACCAGGCGTTGATCTGTCGACATTTCTTTACCTCTTGGCACGAGCGTCCAACAACGATAGGAACACGTCGGCGGAAACGATGCAGAAAGCAATCTGTGACCGTTGACGCGGCGATTCTCTGCGCCAGGTATACTTGTGTAAATCTGTGGATTTAAAAAAGTATTTTGATGCAAAGAGCGTTGTTGCTGCGGGTGCATTTCGTTGTCATGTTGGTGAACATCGTCGTGTAGGCCAACCACACACTTTCAACGTCTTTGTTTCCAATCGTCGTTAGTTTCCAACGTGTGCCCTGACGTCTGCCAAATACATAGTAGTTTCGTAAACTTTAATACTTAACATGGCATCTCCAGTTTCCTTCACGATATTCGGGTACAATGCGCGTGAGTTTAGGCCGAATACCTGCATGAAACGCTGGGAGCAATCTATCAATTTCAACCTCAGCACGCACACCCTTCCTCCCAGTGGGTTCCATTCATCAACACGGCCTGCTAGTTGAGGACTGACGAGCATGTCCACTCCAGCCTGGGCTGACTGTTCTGGCTCAGTGTCATTGTCTAGCTTCGCAGTGAAGAACTACAACGCCTACTTGATGCGATGCCAGCAACATCCAGGGAATACCGTTTGGCTTCCTCGACCAGTTCGTGCTCTTTTCCTGTTGAGTGAAGTGTTTCCATTTTTCAATCACCAGTTTGTGGCAAGAATGTCGTTTACACGAGGTTTTGCAGTCTAGCAGTGTAGAAGCACTCTGCCCTGCCCCCATTCGCCTTCCCAGATGCGTCGCGGGCGCAACGTGGGGCCTCTACTTGTGGATGGGTGAAACTGTCGCGAAATTTTCGAACGGGATCCTAGAGCCCGAAACGCGTTGCTTGGTCACGCGCGCGACAACTGGTGGTAGCAACTGCACAAATTGTACCGTTGGACTACTGGTCGCGTCACTTGCAGGGATAGGCCCTGCATGAGCCGACGTGAAGCAATCACTACACCTGAAAAAGGAAGCCATGTGTTGGGTTATCGTTTTTCTTAATGCGACAGGGCGGACAATCTTTTGCCCCTTGTCTCGTAACCGCCATATTGCAACTGACTCCTGAAAAAGTAAAACAAAAATGCAAATGGTTTTCTTGCTTAAACTGTGCGTTGGCTTAATAGCTTTGATTTAGTGTACTTTCAATCTGTCGTGCTTTGCGACACGACAGCACCTTTGAGCGGTTATGAACAAGACCTACTTTGGTGCGTTGCTCGATTCGTGCCGTATGCGCTGGCGTAGGTTATCCTTTGGATAGAGCGTACTGCTTACTGGTTTGTTGAGATCACAGCGTGTGAAAGGTGGGGCATTTTGCTATAATTGCGGCTCTTGGTTGACACACACTTCGCTGCATTGTATCCGTGATGGTTGTCGTCATCGTTATGTCACTGTTTTGTAGTTTCAAGTTCGTGTGTTCGCCGGTAGCTTGATAGGCTTGTCAGTAAAATATTGAATAGTATTTTTCTGCCCACGATTTAGCGCCAGAACACTACAAACTAGCGTTTCGTTTTCGCGTCAGAAAGTTTTGCAGCGACTTTCTGAACTCAGATCGTACACTTAAAAAGTTTCTACAGTTCCTTCTTATCAGGTTCAGAAACGCTTTTGAAAACACACAGGGCCTTAAACTCGTTTTTGTTTGCTGAAGATTTTTTCTTTCCTGTCCAGTATCAGAAAAAATTGCAACGGTGATTTGATAATGTGCAGCTCAGTTGCTGCCAAAGGGACTGCAATACGTTTGCAATTGTAACAGCCATCCAGAACATTTTTGCCTTCATCCTACTGCATCAGCAACGACTTTACGAAGAAAGACTGCATTTACGAAAACACTGCCAGCCTTTCAAAGCATTTTACTTATAGATTTTCTGGCTTTGCCTTCCCTTCGGGACTCACATAAGCTGCGTGTTCAGCTTCTAAAGAGCCGAAAGCAAAAATGCTGTACTTGTTTATCACCGAGATTTGTTTGTTTCGCCACTTCAAATGATGCATCCTCGTTTTCAGGTCACTTTTTCTAACTCGGGAACAAATTGATTCCCTTTAGTGTTTTATGAGAAAGGTGTTTCAAAATAAAAAACATTGTATTTGAGGCAGTGGGAAAAATTGCCCGCACTTGCCTTGTTTTTTCAGCTTTTGATATGTGCACTTGCAAAGGCGCAACGTGGTTTGTGTTGATTGAAATTTGAGTTGTGTAAAGTTGTTCTTTGCCGCGATTCAAATTCTTGCGCAAAACGGCTTGCGTCTCCGTCGCCATATTTGCACTCAAATAGATAATATTCAAAACATGTTTCAAACCTGCCCTTTGGTCAGATGTTGCTGGACAGCAAGCGTTTACAAGGAAATTTAATTTAGCGTTGCGACCTTTTGCAGCCGAGGAATTGACTCACGCCGTTGAAGCTTACAACCACATCAGACAGCAGTGGTTCGAAGAAATGGTCACTTCGTCGCTGAAACTCGAAAGACATGAAGAAGCGCGCATCGAAGCAATAAAGAAGGTCATTGCGCATTACATCGCAGTCTTGCAGGACACGAGAACCAAGTGTCATCAGGTTCGTAGTTATTTTTCTCTATTCGGCCACTTTGCAAAGTACGAGTCAACCAACCAAGCTGCTGTTTCGTTGCGGAAACGTTGCATTGACTTGCGAAGGAAGGAAACCACTCGTAGTCAGGAAACTGGCAACTGTGACGAAAGCTTCTGGATTTGCCATCCTGACCAGCAACGGCAACCAACGTTGCCAGAGTGCGTTGGTCTGCCTACGTCTTGGATATTTGTCTCTAGATTGTCAATTGTTGAGCTAACAAACAAACTTATATCCGTTGCGTGTGCAGTAGAAGGTTTAAATGTTTTGCCCAAGTCTTGCCTTATATTTCTTGTTTCTTCAACGTTCGCTCTTCATTTCCAACTGCAATTAATTCTAAACAGATTTTTTATTCCGGTGTAGTTAAACATCTTGATGATGATCTGTCATCACTGCTCATCGATATGCAGCGGAAACAAATTTCAATGCCTAGGACCGTGCTGTGAGCTCGGCCAGTTTGAAGCCCTGCCATTGTTTTGAATCCAGATCAAAAGCACGTTTTGTTGCGAACTTTGTCGTTCGCAACTGCTTAACTTTTTACCAAAGCAACATTAACCCGGGATGTGTTGCATTGCATAACGTCTTCACAACCACACGCAACGCAGTAGACTTAAAGTATACATGGTGGTAACAAGGAACACATAAATGCATGAAAGAACACGAACATATATATATATATGTGGCGGTAATAGAAAAGAAAGCGTACGCACAGATAGCGATAATGCGGTTGCTATGAAGTTAAGCGCCTCTGCATAGTGCTGTGTTAAGTTCCAAGTAGATCGATTTGTAAAATGTATGGGGATTTGGGAGGTTCCTCCATACGCGAAGGACCAGGGGTCATTTGGGCCGCAGGCCTTCCCGAGAGCGAAGTTACATATGGTGCAAAGGGAACAGTTGGTTAATACTAAGTAAGTAAAGTTTTTGTAGACTTGAAAACAGAAAATTTGGAACTTGAAATTTGATTTTTAATAACCCAACTGAAAAAAAGTATGCTACGGCTGTGCAAGAACAACTACCTCGCAGTTCTGAGGTTTTCCATTCACATTCCAGCTGTTGGTGTCAACAAGAAACCTCAGACCTTGCTGGGGTAGGCCTAAAGCTGCTTCCATCTCTGGAGACTTATATGTGGCATGTATCATAGGACTGTGCCGTGAGCCTCACAACATTGTTCAATTGCACATACGAATATATCCAACAAACAGTATGGCAAAATATTTTCATTCAAACGCTATCGTTAAAATTAAAAACAAAAGTTTTGCTGTGTTTGCCTGGCATGGACTCTACTAATATGCAGTAGGTGTCCTACAGCATACTCGATTCCCACAGTGCACAATCAATAAATCACATAAATGAAATCCTTCTTTTGCCCAAACTTTCAAGTAAGTTAATTGCTCATCAAGTCTCACAAACTAAAACACGAAGGTACTAGAAGCATTTTTTGATATTATATATATTTAATGTGTTTTTTATGACGTAATAAGCTTTCATTTATACACTCGATAACGAGGAGGTATAACTTCATTAATATTGCAAAAAATGTCGAAACGTTTTTGCACAAATTTTTTGAGATCTTGCTCCAAATTTTTGACAAATCAAATTTGGGTTCCACTCCCAGCTCCTACGCCACTGGGCGGTGTCTATGCTGTAAAGCAGTGTGTTTAGATGGGTTTGCTCACTTAGACTTAATATTTCAATTAATTCCATCGTACGAGACCAAGATTCATATCTTGAAGCTGGAAACAATCTCTGATAGTGGTTGCAAACGAAAACAGTAAGAACCCCTCAGAGTACTGTTCATTCGTGGAAACTGACTTAAGCGCGACACACAAGCCATACCAGCAGCAGGATGTTTTCGACAAACGCACTTTGCTCTCAGCGTGCGGGTTATATTGCTTTTGGTCGAGCGTTTCCTTCTCGGTTTCGTCGCGTATTTTGGATGTTATTAGTGGCGTTCTCGAATCGTACCAGAGACCAGCCCACGGCAATCTCGTTCTCGTGACTTGAACGTGACATTGGTCTCGGATTGGAAAGTTTTTTCCCAACCATCCAAAATAAAAGACAAAGTCGTCAACTTACTCTACAATAGTCAACTTGTTCCATGTAAGGTTCTCTTCGTTTATGAATCTGATAGCGTCAAAAACGACAGCCCAAAATGATGTTTTTGACATTATATTTTCTGGCCTGTGCTGCTCACGCTATATCTCACGTTTTCACTTCCTGCTTGCAGTGATTTTTCGCATTTGAGTGACAGGACCCTGGCGTGTTGATGATGAGGCTTCAATATTGTCAATACGCAACGGACTAATGCCGTTGAGTCCTGAGGTCATACAGCGCAGAACATTGTTTTTCAAACGGGGCTCCGCGTTCCGCGAATGGCTGCCAGAGGTTTCGCCGAAACAGACCGGAATTGCATGGAATGAAATTCGCATACACAGTTCTATGCGGTTGTAGCAATACCACTGTGTTACAGGTTTATTACGGAATAAAGGATAAGACACTTGGAGCATTGCGTAGGGTTCCATGAGCAACGCAAACGTTTGCGGAAGGTTCCGCTGTAGCAAAAGGTTGAAAAACACCGGCGCAGAACGTGCGAGGCGCCATGTGGACGTTGTTAAATGTTAAATGATTTCATCGTCATAAAATGTCGGCGTAAATACTGCATCGTTTTAACTTGATACGCGAGTCAAACGTGACCAAGGTTCAAGAACTCTGCACAGAGAAATAAATGCCAAACGTATCCAGAATATGAGCTGGGAGAGGCTGAGACTTCCCTGCACTTGTCCAGCTGGCGTATATTCAGAGTTGATGATAGGTCGCGTACGTGCGTGTTTGTCGTCAAGCCACCCATAAACAGACAAAGAAAGCAACGTGAATCTGCATATAACACTAAACTCACACGAACACGCTGCAATTTTGCATTCCCCAACAAATAAGCCCCGTCCTCGCTATTGTTTCAGTGTGTGGCTCGTTATAATGACTTGGGTGCTCGCGCCAGGCGTCTTGCCGTCGGAACTGCGTCAGCACGTTTTGTGCTGCGTCGCCCGCAACGCGTCGAGCGACGTGAAGTAGAAACGTGCCTCGCTGTTTCTGTTCGTGCGTCGCAAACGAGTCCTCGCGCCCGGTCTTGTGTTTCCTACAAGTCAAAAAACTGCCCGCGGCAAACGTCGCTGAAGAAATAATTGCTTTGAATATTAGTTGCTCGGCGCACTGTGGTTGTGCCTTTTTCTTCAGCACCTCTTTTTTCAACTTGAATGCATGTCATGCTGCGGAAGTCTAAATGCCGTTGCTGACGCATTCCGCACAGATGCACTCACTGCGGTTGATACGATCTTGTAATCAATCATTTTGCAGCGACCCGTGATACTAATCAGAGCTCCCGTGCACGAAGCTCAGTCGTTCACTTCTCTTTCGACTGCCACCTAGGGGCTTATAGATGCGGTTTGCGTCCGTCCAATACGTTATGTGCGCTTGTGGAAGAGGTGTTTGTTGTAGACATTTATATCTGTCTTCTGGGTGTGAGCAACGCTTCAGCTTCATGCCATTGCCCACACAGAAAAAATTCAAAACTTACTGAAACAGCAAATTGCTAATTTTCAACCAAAAGTAAGGTTGCGTGATGTCGACGTATAACCTACACCACCATGAAAGTGTTGGTTCAATTGGAGGTAAACAGCGATGTATAATTCTGGGAAATATTGTCACTGTGTGCAATGTAGTGTTGTACTTCAGCTGAAAAATAATGTGCTCTTCTTGACCGCGAAGTGTTTCGCGAGCAGCCGAAGTATCTGCATAAATTTTATATTTTTACGGCTTTTATCTGTCTGATCAAATAAGAATTGAATTTGCCAAAAAACAACGTTTTAAAGAATTAAGGGGGTAAATAAATAGGTATGAATGCCTCGTTGGGTTGATGTTTCCCGCTTGGAATTCGAAGAAAGAATGGCACAACATCCGTTTTTTTTGAGTCACACAGAAAGTTTGAGATTTTGTGTAGAAGGTGTTGTTCAAGATGAACGTAGAAAACGTAAACTCAACCTTCAAGTCCTTGCTTTTTCTTTCAGTCATGCGACCTGGTTAAGCAACAACTTGACGTCACCGACCCTGCCAAAGATCGGGAACTATGGGTACGAAAGAACGCCACGAGCAAAGTGAAGCCTGTTGATCTTGTTCTTTGATATTCGAAGTTGTGGCTTTTTTTAGTTTTTTTTTCTAAGCGTCGTTTGGCATTTTTCTGTGAAAGCGTATGCGCGAACCAATGTGTACATAATGTAATCCTATGCATTGCTTGCATTTTCTATTATTCCATTGTTGCAGATGTGATCTGCTAATGACGGGTTTACCAGATGTGCCTTTGGCGTAACTGTCGCTTTTTGTGTGTGAACCCGCCTTGTTTTTTTGTTTTATTCAATTTTTGATTGTCGATTACACCTTTGAGAATGCACGTTTTTTCTCTGCTTATCTTTTCGAAGTCAAACGCAACAAGTCGTTTGTGACGCATTTGCTTGCGATTCAAACCTGTTTTGATTTGGTCATGTGCGACCGTAATTTAACGAGATAAAAATTCCGAAACAAAATTTCAATTTTTCTTAAATTTGGAAATCACTGATCATGAAACGTAGAAGTGTTCCTAGTATTTTGGTGAAATTTACTTCTAACTGGCTTACCGTCTAAGCGAATAATATAAAAAGTGAGGCAAACAAAGTAGACGGTTTTCACGTCTGCAATTGCGTCAACGTTAACTCCAGTACGTCATCGTATAAGTTTAATTAGCTTGTGTGGATTGAATTGAAACGCTTTTGGTGCAAGATCCTGGTTTCTGTAAAATGTGGTTTCGTATTCACTACACAGCGACGGCCTCAACCAGTGCGACAATGCTTGTTTATGTTGTCATGGTGTTCATTTTTACCCTGGATACCAGGCCAGCAGTACAACGTCGCTTGTTGCCGCACTGCACAGTAATTGAGATTACGTCGAGATTTTTCGGCTGGGTATTTCGCATTGCAACTGCCGATCTATCAGCGGAGTGTTTTTACACAGATCTTTCTCCACTCTCTTTCTTCGCTGTACACAAGAAAGCTCTTGTATTTCGTGGCATGTCTTTGTTCAGTCGTCGTTTCGTTGAATCTCTGGCAAAGTCGCTGCCATTTTTTATTCTTTTATTACTTACAGTGTATTTTAATTTCGTTATCGCGTCTTCATGTTGATGCGCGGGCTTTTTTCACAATTCAAGCCGCCCAATCTTCACTAGTATGACAGTTTCGACATTTTAAGCGTACGAGTAGAATGGCCATGGTGGTGGTGGTGGTTGTACAAGCAATTACATTTTGAAGGCTTTTATACGGACGCGTGCACATGTGTTGGTGCGACTCGGTTTCAGCGATTTATGTACCACCCTCTTTGTTTTAAAAGAGTCCGTCACCTCCATGTATCCCTTCGTTTCGATACGACTCGTTTCGTTTCGGCACGACTCGTTTCGTTTGGGGACGACTCGCTTCTTTTCGGCACGACCTGTTACGTTCCCCACGGTCGTGAACGTTGTCGTCCTTTGTCTAACGCAAACACGAAGTTTCGTAAGGATGTGCTCAAAAAAGTTCTACGCTCCTGTCACGTCGATGGCGTTGGGGTCTGTTGACCACAAATGCCGACGTACTCGTGCGGCTTTGCCTGTGCAGTTGAGTATTACAATTTACCTTTGTCAAGCATCGATAGGACTTGTTATCGGCCGATAAGTGCTTTTCTAAACGCTCCAGGTTTGAATTACGCTGACTTCGGCGTCATACTTCCCAGAATTTATACGTTGAATTCAGAGAAGAATTAAACTTATGCACCAATGTCAAGTATAGCTGTTAATTTCGTCAACTTACGCATCCGACCATCACCTTTGCTGAATGGCTGCTCAGTAGACGACTTGTATAATAAGTCGTGTCTTATCCATGGCAGAGACTTAATAGGACTTCTTCGACTTTAGTTGACGCTGAGCGTCCTGTTGAAATCGTCGATGTATTCAACGATCTGGTGAAATACCGCATTTGTGTCATACTGGTTTAAAGAACCGCCATAATTCAACTGTCAGACCTTTTGTGGCGTGAGCATCTGTGATTTTTGTGCCGAACGTAGTGAAAGGTAATGGCGCGATTTAAAGCCTTTTAGTTCCGGTTTCAGTTGTTGGCAAGTTGGTCTTCTCTGAAGCACTACATTTTTGCTACCCTTTAAAAGTGCCTTTAAATCGTTTTGGTCGTCAAAGATAGATGGGCTTGGAAGAGAAATCCCTGTTGTGACACTTTTTGTAATTGAAGCCGTAGCAGCGAAATTGTTTGTGGCCAGCAATAAGCTTTTGCTTGTCTTGCGCAAGCGCCTTAGAGATGGCGGCAAATGACTTAGAATTAGATGAAGAACTTAAAGTGGTGTTGGTCAAAGCTCGTGGTGTTTTGGTGGCATTTCGTTCCACTGCTTGAACGAAACCTTACCCGGTCGTCTTACCTGGAATAAAGCTGCTGTCTTCTCTTCTACGGTATTTTACGGTACGTGTTTGATCAAATGCGACAATATGACAGTTTAGAAGCCAAGTGTTTTATACCTGTTTACAATTTGTGTCTTATCGCTGTAGCAAAACTACCAAGTATTACCGTCTGGACCGAGCACTTGCACTGCCTTGCTGATTGCCGCACAAATCAACCGTGTGTTTAACAGACATATATCAGAGCTTCATTCATTTACTGAAGTTTCAAAATGAACGTGTGGCTCTTATGCATTTGATCGCACTTTTTCCCAGAAGCTCTCTAGCTATATCGCGAACGCTGTTTGTGCCCACCAGCTGCTTACTCCACCAGGGACGCAAAGCGTTGCACGTTGTGAAAAATACAATTCGAGTCCGCGGAACGAGAAGGCTGGTTTGCTTGTTGTGCGATCAGGCTTTTTCTAAGGTTCTCGAATGGCACGCGCAGAAGTTCAACAAAAAGAGAACGCATCATGCTGCAGTTAACATCTCTAATAAAGCGCGCTATTGGTCACGGTCACAGAGCGTCGTAAATTTCGAGTTCGATGCTTCACCGACACATAACTTCAACAGTTGACCAAGAGATCACTGTGACAAGGCACAGCGTGCGATTAGTATCAACCGCGGCGTCAAAGTCGAGCGCCGTCGCCTTGACGACCTCCTCTGTGTGTTTACTTATAACAGCGGCGCGCATACCCCGCAAACACTGCGCCTTAAGATTGTTCAATCGGGCTTTGTTGGAAGCAGTTCTTGGTAAGTTAACATTGGCCACGGTGGTTCAGCTTTGCGCGGGAGAGCTGTCACGATATTGTTAGGTGCAGACCTTAAATCGCTGCTTGCTTATTGTGGCCACAATAGGGAAAGTAACAGACAGCCCAGAATTACGTTCTCGAACTAGCAATTACGAAAGGACACGCACACACGAGGAAATGTGATAGCGCTTGCCAGAAAGCACTGATATCCCGAAGTTGGCGAGCTGTGCTAGTCAGGTCGAAAATCTGTCGCAGAATTGTATCAACTTGAACGATGCAGCCACAAGAGCCGCGTCCGTCAGTGGTCCCCGACATGCGACTTAATTGGATTGTTGTTGTTGGGCAATTGTCCGCCGCTCGAGAACGTTTAAAGCGCAATCGACAGCGATTTAAACACGAGTGACTGTATCAATTTCTTTTGAAAGGTCGGTAACTTGACGCGTACCTGTTACTGCTCGATACACGAGCATTGAGGATGTTGGACATTTTCGAAATTAATACGGTGTCGAATTGCAGGGCTGCTTTAAGGGCAGGGACACAGTGTTTAAGTCGGTGCTCGTTTGATGTGGTAGAGTGGGCAGTACCATGGATGGCTTTGATAAGACTTCCGGTAGTGGAAGTTCAGACGAAGAAACCGCACAGAACCAAACTGTAAACAATGCTCACCACAACCAAGATGGATATTCGTCGGATAGCAGCAGCAGCTCTGACAGTTCTTCCTCCACCAAGTCGGCAGGTGAGCTCGCGTGTCAATGCTACCTCTTTTGTTTGCGCGTATTGAGGAGCTACCAGGCGATTCTCATGCAACACGCATGGAGCAGTAGCGTAGCCAGCCCAATTTTGGATGGGGCAAATATTTAGACTTTCAGCGAGCAACAGTATTTTGTTTGGGCCACCGTCTCTCAAAGCACAAAACCACAAGATACGCTAGAAATTAGGGGGCTACGCCTATGGCATGGAGTTGCAGAAGCAGTGCCTTCAGAAAGCTACATAACAAGTGTTCGTATTGGCAACTTCATGGACAGACACAAGCTTCATAATGGTTTCAGTAATTTCAGAAGCGTTCAATAAAACTGTGATGATTTTTTGAGAACTAAACGTCAGTGGTAGCTTACCACTTGAAATACAGGGTTACGGTCTCATTTTCCGGGCTTTGAGGATCGATGGCCTGTAACAATTACGTTGCCAACGCCTTTGCCAAGTGTTTTTTTCAGCCCCATTGCTCTCCTACGAGCACTCCAACGCGACAGCTTTGCCGGCCCAGCAACAAAGTTCCTCGGTAGATATGTTCGGGCAGTATCGAAAGCCAAGGCTACAGAAAAGGATAAAAGCTATAAACTTTAACGGGAAGGATAAAAACTATTGTATAGGAAAAAAACTATTATATAAAGATGTTCCTATGTTACTGCGTGGAAAGCGCAACATCAATAATTATCTGAACAGTCTATATCAGCTACATCGACAAACTGTTAGAAGCATGGACAGGAAAGTATGCCTATAGTCATCTTATATTTTAACATGCTGCAATAAGTATTTCGTGGCTGCTTATAGATTTTTAGAAAATTTTAATGTCATTTCTCTAACCTGATCGTGGAGATTGATTTAATTTGCAACAATGAACAAGTCACGAACACTAAGTACAGGTGCGGAAACACGATAATCTAAAAAAAACTTTTTTCAGCAACCCCCGAGGTGAACTTTCCGCAAACCTGGTCGGCGTAAAAGCTACTTCATCTGGAGCAAACTTTTTTTTAATGGCAGCACCTCGCTTTTTAACGGGTCAAGATTAGAAATAGCACTAAGCATACAGTAGGTTTCATTTGTACTCCAGTCGTCAGTGTTTCGAAAATAACATAAATCTGACCGGCGCAAATGAATTTATAGATGCGATTGACTTCACTGTAACTGGCCTTGTGCACCGCTGTTGGGTAAACTATTTTTTGCTCTCAGCACAAACTGCTTTATCAGGTAACAGCAAAATTTTCCGAGACAACCAAGTAATTGAGACAATAGTAGGCCACCCACAAATCGAGACTGTCCAGGTCAAGCCGGGACGTATGGGCACTTTAGTGCGAATATGTGCTATTAATTTCAACACCCGTTTTGAAACGGGTCGTTGGATTGCATAGGCGTAGCCAGGGGGCCATGGCCCCCAAATTTTTAGCATATCCTCTTGTACTGTGCTTCGAGAGGCGGTGTCTCACACCAAATACTCTTGCTCGCTTAAAAGTCAAAAATATTTGGCCTCCCGGAATTTTGGGCTGGCTACGCTACTGTTGGATAGTCGGGCAAAGTGTAATGAAATCGGGACAATTCAGCGGAATAATAATTTAGCGATTGATAAATTTTCTCGAAAGTTGGAAAAGCTATGTAGAAATACAGAAATATATAGAAAAGCTACCTAGCTTTTCTTTGTTCGTTAAACAAACTAGCAGTAGCAAGTTCAGGAAACACTGTCTGTTTCGTGGAAAATGACTTTAATTTTTGACACAAGTTGTTCTTTTTTGAGTAAGTGTTGTGCTGGGCAATATTTCTGTGCCTCCGACAATGTCCGGTTTGGTACAAATATGACTGTCGAGGACTTTAAAATTTAAGACAGTCCTTCTTAACCAGGTGAATGATTCACCCCAGGGTGAATTAGTTTTTTGCAAGGCTGAATGAAATAAGACGGGTGAATGAAATTTATGTTCCTAAATTTTTGTATCCTCTTGTAACATGCATCTGTCTTTTCAACCCAAAACATACCAGCAATGGTGAATAAAATGGCAAACTTCAAGCGTTCTAACTTTGCATCTTCAGAAGTCAGCATCTTATCACTTCAGGAAAACTTAAGAAGAACTATATGCTGGTGCAATAAACTGTGTATATTACGTAGTGGAAATAGGTTTCACCAGGAGTTGCCATGTTTTATTCAGTCGATTTGTGGAATCTCTGCTGTGCTTTCTGCATGAGCATCATGTATTCATGTGCAAAAGTTATCAGCTAGTTTCGCAGTAGGCCTACTTTAGAAAGTTTCAGGCACCTGAACATGAACAATCATCAGCGTAGCCTTATCAGTCGAAGTGCAGGCATAACCAATTGAAGTTCAGGAGTAATCTATTTGTGATACTTGTTTGTTGCCAATTCAGTATTGCTTCCAACATATAATATGCTTTTGTATCTCAATTAATACCTGCAGAATGTCAACAAAATAGGTTCAAAAAAACTTTGTTTTGATGAAAGCAAATGTACATCTATAGATGAAATCGATCAGGACATGACAGCATCATCAGCTTTACAGTTTTAAAGAAAAAATGTTAGCATCGAGAATAAGTTCGCTTCAAAAATTAAAAGGCGAAAGTGGAATGATGATTATATTAAGCATGTTTTTATTCATCCCAGAAGTGAAAAACTGAGCAATGAGCCATCTGTTCAATGGATGTTTTGCTGTTTTAAATATAGCAACCAGCTCTTGTACCATTCAAAGCCGCGGAGTCATTTACAAAACAAACACGACATTTATCAGAACAATCTTTTTCCAGCAATTTTTTCAAGCAACGGCACGAATTGTGCCAACGGTGAAATTCCCTCCATCACCCGTAAGTGACTCTGCTACTAAAAAGCCTCTTCTCCTTTCCTCTTTTCAAATAGCGCGTGCCGATGAAACGAAAAAAAAACATTTTGCGAGGCTGAGTCTATCAAAACATACTTGAAGATCGTAGCCAATTTGCTGCATGGCGGTAAGCATGCTGTGGATAAAGTTGAGCAAATAGCCTACCGTGGTCTACCAATGAACACCCGATTTACCATGATTATTGTCACATCCGCCATAAATTCGCAATAGTGTGAAAGGGGATGTAGCGATCGATGACAGGGGTGAACGAAACCGAAGAAGGTCAAGAAGCACTGATTTAAGACATGCTTCCCTTCCATTGCAAGCAAATGTCACTGTAATCAAGCACTGTGCTTATTAGCCTTGTAAAAGCAGTTAGTGTCACTGGAATTAAAACACTCACCTTGCTGTATTAGCAACGTAACTTCTTTCGTAGATGCAATTTCCGTTTCTTAAACTTACTGAGAGCAATTTTTCCACTTCAGTTTGGTGGAGTATGTGCTATAAAGCATGAATAGCCCGACATGTTTATCTAGCGTAATGGACACAATGGATTGTAATTGTGACAGTCGCAAAGCACGTCGTGAAAGAGCGGAGTGTTTACCCACCTGGGCGAAACAGAAGGCGTACAAGTATCTGACTTGTGCTGAGGTAGTGCAGAAAGAATCAAAACTTTTATATGCTTTTAGCTTCAACAGTAAAGGAAGATCTTGCGAAAGAAGTCGCTTTTCAAGAAACTACCCCTGTACAGGTGAGTCTATAATATTGTAAGACAAAAACAGTATTTTAACCGGTGCTTGTGGCAAGCTCTTCGGTAGGTCATGAATCAGTGGTATCGACAACAAGTCTGTAGGATCATTGATCCTTAATTGAATTCGACTATTTGAAAAAAAGTAAAAGTTATTTATGTACTGCAAAAAGCTGTGGACGTGCATCGCTGCTCAGAACATGCTTTGTGGTGCGCAGAACAGTCAGACCCAAGGTTGACTAAACTTACCAAGCGCGGAAGTAAACTACAACGTGAAAGCTGGGCCATTTTCATGTGTGAATGAACACCCTCTTGCTGTAAAATTTGGTAAAACCAATGGACTTTCAAAACGATAAAAATTTTCAAAACTATAAACAACGTCTTTTTCCACTTGCAAATGGCTATGCAATTGCTAACATACATACAGTAAATTGGTTGTGCTGCAGAATTTTAATGATGTACCGGTCCGGTAGCCTATGCTGACACGGCGCAAAGATTTCTCTGAGTAGACGCATTTGTTCGAGTGTATTTGAACAAGCTGTGCGTCATAGCTCATTGATATTAACAGAGCTTTCCTAACATGTTTATGCCGACATTTTTACAATTCAGACAAATTCTAATCTGGGTATAGTAATGCTTAATATTTTTAAAACGCTACCAGCAACCAAAACCGTTGCCAGAAATTCGAGACGTTTTTCTTCGTGTGGTGTGGATTTAAAATGAAACGTTTTCGGTTTCGGTGTTGCCACAACGAACAAGTCAGATCAGCGTGGAGACGAATCTAGTAAAACTTCCCCCACAGACTTTGTAATTTTAATAGCCAATAAGTTTGCATTTGAAGTAGCAGCCTGACGTTTGCGAACTGGCTGCGATGTTTTTGAAAACAAACGATGCACTGCTTTGATTTTGCAAAGGACAAGCACTTGGTAATTTGCACCAAGAAAGCTGGAGAAAAGAGGATGATTGTGTATGTTTTAAAAAATAATTGGAACAGCACGAGGAAAAATACACCGGGCTTCCTCGGTTAGACCGCAGCTTTAAGCGTGGCCACGAAATATTTTACATATTTAGAGCAAAAACCTTTTAGCTTATTTAAACGAGACCACATGCACTTCACAAGGATGCTTCAGTGCAGATCTGACAAAACACAATTAGTTCTCTATGTTGATTCCTTTTATTTCTCACTTCTGTTGTCATATTCACTGTAGGCCTATTACTAACTGGAAATCCTATCTCACTGCCGCGTTCCCATGCGCTCAGCAGAACTGAATTTTTACTTTTCGTGGCAGGTTTCACCGAACCATTCTGCAGATTCCAGTGAATCAGACAACGGAGAAGGAAATCTAACGGAGAGACCAGATAACTCTGAAAAAAAAATCCAAGATTTGCCTGAAGAACCGCCCCCCCCAGCAAAACCAAGAAGCCCAACTCCACAACCATCCAAGTTGCCCGATATCGCGCAGGTGGCAAGTCGTGCGGGGATACTGCAAAATTAAGAGTTTACGGAAAATAAAGTATAAGCAATCTTTGTCACAAAACGTGTCACACTTCAGTTGCGATCAATAATGAAAAAAGAAGTGATTCAGTTCAACATATGATCACAATTTTTTACTTAAGCGAAATGAAGTAAACTTTCTTTAAAAATGGCAATGGAAGCTTTGCTTAATACACGCGTGGTCATGTTTCCGTAGAAATCTTCGCGACCAAGCAGCTCGTCGTCATCTCAAGGATCTGATAATTTCCGAGATACCCACACAGCTGCCCAAGTTGTGAAAACCTCTCCTCCGTCTACTGCTTCTTCCACATCCAGTGAACCCAAGGAACATATTCAGCCATCGGCAGCTGCTTCTCCGGAAAAACACCTCAGACCAGGAAGCTCGTCTTCGTCCAAAGAGTCTGCAAAGCCTCACAGAAATTTCCCAGCTCTCCGCATGCAGGAATCTCGGCGACTCTCCAGCTCTTCAGCATCAAGTGTTTCATCCAGTGGATCAGAAAGTGAAGAAGCAGATGAGAAACGACAAGCACTAACACCCAAATCTATAAGCTCGCCTTCTCCCAAACAAACTGCTCTCAAAAAAACGAATAACGACAAGTCACGAATGGAAGACGAAACGAAGTCTTTGAAAAAAGTGCAGATTGCAGGTGGTTTTTCATTTTAATTTGACATTTTTTACACTTCAGAGAAAAATGAAACGTTCCTGTTTTAATTTAAAAATGGCTTAAGTTTAGGGTTTTAATTGCAAAATGGGCTACACGGAATTTCAGTGTTTATTGTCGTCCAAAACGTCAAAAATTTCGAATGAAATATTGAAAGGTTTTCCAGTATCACGTAAAATTATTAGTTTTAGTATTAATTTGCGGCATATCTCAAAACTGATTGAAGGATTTTGAGTCACTTTAGAATACGTCAAAATTTTGTGGCTACTAACTTGCAATCGTTAAGAATCTAAAGTTTCTAAACCGTCCTAATACATTTGTGTGAAAAAAAGTGATTGCGTGATTCCATTCATATTTTCGTTGGGAGATTTTCTAGAAACACAAATAAACAAGCACGTTTATATGTAGAATAAGAGGCAAATGCCATGCTGTCACAAGGAAGCAACGCTGACTGCAATGTTTGTATCAACAGTGAACAACCACGAACCCATGCACCAATCATACTTTCGAAGCTAAAACCGCTGAAACCTTCAGTTTTTTGAAGCTATATATCCTGCATAGAATCTTATGGGAACTAAATGCTATTATTTGCCCACTTACTTTGACTGGAAAAATTACATAGTTTTCAATTTTGATGGTAGTGCGTCGTAGGTCATTGCTCCAGTCATTGACACAATCAGAAAGTATAGAACGTTTGCACATCAAACTAGACCAGAAATCAACTGCTGACAGTAAAAGAGCATTTTTAAGGAGTTGGAATTGCGCATATGTTTTGAAGTCCAACTGAAATAGTCATGTCCACCCTGTGATACTGTACATACTCTTGCGTGCAACGTCACATACGTTACCAACTTACCATGCGTCAAATAAAAGTAGCAATGTTTGGAAATCAGAGGAAGCGACAGGGAGACCACGAGCGGCACACACAAAAAGCGGAAGAATGTCCAAGTCACCACAAAATGAAGAATTCGAACCAATCAAGAGTGAGCTTCACATCATCCGTTACAGGTGAATATTTATTTAGAAATTTGTCAGCTTTGCTGGTCGGGATAACAACGGGAAAGCGAAAGGTCCAAGCTGGTATACCTACCCCTAGTGTTGCAGTGCATGTGATAGAAGTCCAACTTTTTACTGCATTGAATAGTCTGCTACGACAAAAAAGGAAATGTGTTTCTTTTATTTAAAGACTTGGCAACCATTGAACAATGCTCATCATTCGTGTTTTAAAACGTCAGTGTTTCTCATCAGGGAAGGAGGTTTTTTTAAATGGGTGATGTAACGTAGGATGCTCCATACCATGAAGTCGGCACATGGCACTCGGAGACGATATTTCGACTGTCATTCGCACAGACCTGATTTAGTTTGTTCTGGTCAAAGCTGTCGCAATCTGTCAAATTCACATTGAAACACAAAATTCAAAAAACATTTTTTGGAAGCATAGAAACACCTTTCTAGTGAAACCGTTGTTGCCAGTGACTCGAGGACTGGCTTATCTTGTTGAAGCAATCCACTACGTTTGAGATTCGCAGCTTAAATATTTCTCGTAAGTTATGCAGCCAGTCGATCGCTCACCAACAATTTTAAATTGTTGTAAATCCCACCCAAAGAAAACTTTTTCAAGCAAGTTTGCAAACTTTTGTTGTGAACTATGACAACTACAAAGTGCTTTCGTTTATAGCGTTGTGCCGGCTTGTCAAGCTTCACGTGTATTTAATTTTCAAAAAAGTTGCTCCCTGTTTTCACAAACAATGCGGAGTGTATAGTGCAAACTAATCAGCGTTCTCCCATAAAAGCCAACTCCGACGTTCAATGGTTTCGATTTTGTATCACTCCTTTTTAAAAAATTAGGATTGGTTTGTCTACAAACGAATGTTTTTGGATCTCGGTTCGTTTCAATTATGTGGAATTTTTTTTACCTAGGTTGATTTAGCTTTCATCCATTGTTTGTTGGAAATGTGCCATAAATCGTTTCGGCAGTCGGAGAGGAGAACGAAAATGTTTTCAGTTAAAGGTCAAGTTTTTCAGTCAATGCGGTGGATTTTTTAGCTTTCTTTCAAAATTGTTTAGTAAAAATATTCACATGATATACAATTAACACTAATGCAAATCAAAAGCTTTCCCCGCTTAACAGATGAACAAAGTTCAAAATTGCAATGGTTTCTGAGGAAGTCCAAGAAGAAATGGTCCATTAGCTAAACTCAAATGCAACTTTTCATCTCTCTGATCACTGAGAAAGGACTTACGTCACATTTATTTTCTTTGCCTGCATGCCTGCATTAACCTGTTTTAACTGATTTTTTCTTCTTTAACAGAAAACCTCACTCCGCCCCTGCACGTTCACGACGTTACGAGGCGGAGGATTCAAAACTAATATTTCTTCGGAAAGAATGCGATCGGCTGGAACGGAATTTGAAAAAAACCGCGAAAGTTACTCTGAACAAAAGACCCAAAGTGTAAGTAATAAGCCTGTAGAAAGTAAAGTGCGAAATGAAATCAACTGAAATACTTGACTAAGGCTTCTTTTTCTGACATACAAGATATCTTATCCTATCCATTCTTCGACTATCAAATGAATTGACGTCAGGCGTTTGCTTGTCGCACTGGCACAGACGTCTTCGAAAATATGATACTTGCTGAATAATATTCCAATTGTCAGTGAATAACCTCAAAATATACAAGGAAGTACACAGACCCAGGCGCGCAACCAGGGGGGGCATTTGGGGCATTTCCCCCCCGAAATTTTCAAAACATTGCATAGCAATTTTGACATTTGTAGAAACTTTCAAAGAATAAAGATGAAATTTTATATTCTAATCATTTTTAAGAAGTCTCGTTGGAATTTTTCTTTTTTCTACTGGTAACTTCTCTCCTTACAAGATTTATCTTGAGACAGGCCATCTGATCGAAAATTTTGCAAATGATTGGTATTTAGCCACAAATATGCTGCAAGTGTCAAAACTTGGGAGATAGTTTCAAATGTTCGTATTTCCAAGACATTTTTTATCTATTTGTTCGTGTACAATTTTTTCTTAGGCGGGCCTCTATTTACCTTCATGAAACTTTATAACATTAGGGTACTGTTGAACCGTGCAAATTGCTGAAACTTTCAAATTCATAAGAGAAATCTTGACATAACAGTTAGTGCCACGTCAAACTGCTTGTTCTTCTAAGACCTTTGATTAATTATTTTTGTTAGAGGCAATGCGGATCACCATTGTTGAAAACGTATTATATGTCTTAAAAAACGCTGTCTAGCTGCATTTGCGGTTCGAAACCTGATAGTTTTTAACTAAATTTAGCGTGAGGACTGTTTCACAGTTTAGTGTCTTTCTGGGTTGATCCCGGTACCACAGCTTGGGAAAAAGGTTTAGTAAAGTGTCATATGAGTGCTAGTCAAGTGTTGAACGCACCTACCAGACCACTTTGGGTTCAAATGACTCTTTACAAGACCCTAACGTTTGCAACCAGTGCAAGCCCTGAATGCTCATAGCCTTAAACGTGCTTCTAAAAACTTTCACACAACTCGTGGATGCCAGAAAAAGCCGCATGGCCCCAAACACACCTGATCCGTTATGCGCCAAAGGCACAAGACACCTGACTCGTTTTGCCCGTAATAGTAGCATTCAAAGATACCCTCACCGTTGACAAAGGCTATCCCTCAAGTTTGGGATCTTCATTTGTGATAGAAATTCAAGCAAACATGCCAGAAGAATAGGGCTAGATCGAATTTGCTAAAACAAGACGAAAATTAGGCAGGTTTACTACTGTAGTAGCCTATACATCTGTCTCACTAAAGCCATGACTGCACCAGTTGAGTACGGAACCAGGTGTTTCTATGAGGATACAACTGTTTACTCTGTCCTGATCGTTCAGTCTGCATCTTGATTAAAACTGAAAAGTTCTCATTTTCGGAAATGTTGCGAAGAGAATTTTTATCTGTGTGTCAGGCTTATGCAGAATCGCATGGAAATATTTTCAGTTGCAGCAAACGAAAATGTTTGTATGACGTTTAAGGCTAAGAGTGCAAAAAGCATAGTCACCCCATTACTGACACATGGGTGGTAAAAATACAAAATCTGTTAACTACCACAAGTATCTGGGAGCTGTGCTGGATAATTAGCTCTCAGATGACAAAGACATTCAGAGACAACTGCGACAAAAATATTTTGCAGCAAACAAGCTGCGAGCCTCTTTTTCCCGATGTTCAAACTTCAAATGCAGTTAAAAATGTGCTTTGTCGTTCCTTTTGTACGCCCATGTATGCATCACAAGTCACAACTATGGTGGACTTTCAGAAAGTGATACATGCAAAGATTGCGCATGGCCTACAATTTTGGATGCAGAGTTCGATACAACTTGCCCTGGAGAGCTAGTGTTAGTAGTCATGACTCATCAGGTTCAATGCAACATTACTACATTTGAGACATGATTTAGAAAAAATATGTACTTGTTTCTCGAAAGATGCAGAAGGTCTAACAACGTATGGTTGTACTCGGACATTGCAGTGTTTGTTCGTTTGAGGGTGTGCATGTCACAATGCATTCGTACTTTACCTGGGCTTGACCAGTTTAGGAATTAGCGTCCCACTCTGCAGTGGTGTTGTACCAAGTGAACAAATAGTGTTAAGAATGCGTCTGTAAACCTGAGGCTCGGTTTCCAACGCCGTCACAAAATGTTCTGTTAAGTAAGTTTCTGTAGCCCGGTGTCAAACAAAATTTCTGACCTCTGCGAAATTTCTGACCTGTTATTTTTTGTCAGTTATTTTGCTTCACAGAGTAAAGGAATAAAGTTCAGGGATTACTTTTTGATGTGTGTTGTGTAAATTAAAACTTTTTGGTTAGATGTCAGATACCCACAACAAGCTCCAGTACAAGTAAAACCAGTGAAAAATATTAGACTTAGTCTTCAATTATTTTTCTTTTTCTAACTGTAACATAAACCTTAACCCGACACACTTACCTAAACACCAAACCCTAAGTCCTAATCATCAGTTTTCTCAGCGTATTTCATATGTAGAATGTTACTCTGTGCATGCGCATATGGCATGAAATCAGAAATTTCGCAAGTCAGAAATTTCGCTTCACACTGGTGATTCAGCCTCCAACGCTATTGCAAAACGTTCTGTTTTGTTTGCTTTTGCAAAACGTTCTGTTTTGTCTGCTCCAGCGTTGTGCAGAAAGTGCGTGTTTGTACTATGGACTTCGCGTCTGCGAGCAGAAATACATTACTATTATATGTGACCGTTTGCGAAAAAGTTATACCACGGTTGAATAAACACGATGACGTCATCAAATGAAATTTCATGAAAATTGCCCCCCCCGAAATGAAGAGCTGGTTGCGTCCCTGCACAGACCTGTCAACAAAAGTACGTGTACGGTTTGTCTGCGAATCTTGGTGTTCAGGTGTGGAGCACATCGACCCTGAAAAATCAGCTGCTGATAGTAAAAAGAGATATGAAATGCTGTAAAACTTCGAAGTTCTGTAAAGTATTCTATCCAAATATTTTTAAAGACTTCGTCAGAAAATAAACACCCTTTGTTTCGTTTATTGCCTTTACCACAACATAAAGGCTTTATAGCAAAGTTACAACTTGCAACATAGCTCTTTACTTAGTCTCTTGCGTAGGATGACTATATACACTGTGATGGCAAATGAAAGGTGAGATCTGATGCAATTTTCTTGTAACGCAATGTCAACATCAACGGGCCAAGTCTAGACTGTTCCAAACTGTACGAGCTGCATTTGAATGGTCGCCAGATCCACATAAGATACCATACCTATCGTTGTACCGTAGTTTACGAGCACACACAGCTGAATATGCGCAGCCTATTGTCGCGGACGTCGAATTCTCATGGACATAGATAGCACTGCAAACATGAAACGCAGAAAATACAACAGTTGTGGTGATATTAGCAGGGTTGTCCATGGGACATATTTAGCTGTTCCATCCCATAGCAATTTATGCCTGTCCTATCTCATGGGATTCCCATTACATTATTATAATATTAATATGGAATACAATTCAATTAAAATTATTAAATTTATGAAAGTTTACGTTTAGTATCTACCAAATAGGACTACATGTACAAACAGACATGAAAAACGACAAAATTTATTGACTTTAAAATTCATAAGTATAGTCTAAGTATGACAATTCAGTAACATTCTGACACTCTCATTCTATTTCTGAGTCTAATGGGAAATACAAATGTGTGCTGTCCCATCCCATCCCATGGGACGTTTCCCATGGGATTCCCATAGTAAGGACATTCCCATGGACAAGCCTGGATATTAGACGGTAGCTACTAAAACCGTTGAATTTTTAAATGCTTCAGAAACCCCCTACAAACCACTCAAATTGCATTCTGGACTGTCCTCTGGTCACCTCAGCTGCGTCAAAAACGAGTCTGCAAGCGGTGTTAGCAGGGCCGCTGCCATGGTTCTGTTGTTAGAGGTGCCGAACAGCAAACGTAGGGCACAATTGCAATGCAATTTAAATTGTTGTGGTGCAAGAAAAGTTGTAGGAGAATAAAAAAAGAAGCAAGATCCGGTGGTTTGTCAAAAACGTTTTTCGAACTTTCAGTGAATACCTAAAAAGCAGGTCGCCACCAGATCCCGATTTCCAAATTATACTTCAAAATCTCAGAAAATTTCAAAATAAATTCCCAAATTACAGGGCACACAAAATGCACTCTTCACACCATCACACTAAATTTCAAACAAAGGGGCACCAATGGCAGGGTGTCACCACCACCCCAGCCCCTATAGGGGTCTGGGTGCGAGCGAAAAGTTTTGGATTGTTACGCTCAAAGCAGCCTCAGATTGATTTGATGGGTAAAAAACAAAATTTTAACAACGGCGTTGTCAAAATTTAACGACAAACAAAGACGTAATTTGCTCATATTACTTTTCAAGAGTCGAACAGAAGAAACTTTCTCGCAATTTATGCGTTTTATCGGTTATTACGCTTGTTTCCTATCTTCAAATAATCGCCTACGTGTACGAATGGTTATTGAATGGTAATTGCGTACTTGGCTATGCCAGACGGTAAGGAAGCTGGTGATCGACGCAGCTCTGATAGCCCGTAAAATGCGTTTTCGACGCAAACGAAGCTTCCGGTTAAAGCAGCGTTTTTCAAACCCAACCCGCCCACTGGTATTTCAGGAGGGCCGCGAAGCATTTCAAAATGCTACAAAATTTTCCGGTAATTTAATAAACTAAAACGCTTCTTGAAAATTAGCTGATTTTCTATTGATTAGATCGGGAAATGGGAACCAGAAATCCGCCAATTATTGCGTTAATAATTATGCGTTGTGTCGCGTAACACTGAAGGTGCATGTGATCACACAAACTAATATTTTGATTTTGTTTCTTACATCTCAATTTTTTCCTTGTAATCTTACCGGAATATTAGTAGTGAGTTCCATAAAAAAACTGTCAGTAAGAGTGGGTCGCAAGCTTCAAAAAGGTTGCGAAGCACTGTGTTGGAGTATCTCCTGATGCTTGACAAACTTAAACACGCGCTCCTATCAAGATGCAACAACACAGAAATGACTTCAATCTCAGCTCTTCACAGACGTGTAGATAAGAGTTAGTTAACGTGTTTTTTTCTGGAGCTTCAAACTGCAACCAGCACACGGTTTTCTTTCAAATGCAAATGACTGGTTTTCCAAAATTATTGTTATCATACGTTTGATCGGTTCTCTTTTCAAACATTTCAGCTTAGAAAAAAGATTTCATAGGGCATAATTCATAACAGTCCACATGCGATGTACGATATGCATGACAGTCAACACAACATTTTGAACGTGGTTTCTTTATAATTGGAAGTTTTGAAAGTTATCTTTTTGAAGCGATCTGCTAGGAACCCGGTGTTTTTTCAATTAGTCTGCTGGTTACTCCGTCATGCACGTTGTCTATTTCAACGGCTTGTTGTGAACAATTTTCTTTGAACTAATCTCATTCGATTGCGCTCCTTGACGGCCTGTTGAGATTGTTTTGTTTGGACTAGCCTTCTGATTTCGATTGTCTACTTGAATACGAATTTCCATCAACTGACATTGTTGTATTCAGAACTGATGGAAGTGGAGCGTTTCGAAGCAAGATCTGGCCAAGGCGGTAGACCTAGTTATTTCAGAAAATATGTGTATGAAACAGTGTTCGCAAAAGAAAAATAATTATAATGAACGAGAGCCGTTAAATATTAAAGTAAAGATCAAATAAACAGAACAATTTCGGAGAATGCTTTTCAATATTTTTAATAGATTTCTTCTTTCTCAGACGTCCATACACTCCATTCACCTGGAATAGTTTGGCACCTTATTACAACACAGACACTTTACGTTATCTCTTGGATATGCCCGTTCCTGTCAGAAGAGGCTATAACACGAGACCTACTGCAACGGGCCTAGTTGACCCTGAACTTTCGTGGAAAATGGATCAGTAAGAGTTTTTGTTCGCAAGCGAACGATATCTGGTGAATTATTATTTTCCTGAAAGTATACAATCACAAAAGCTTTTCTATTTGAATAAGAGCTGATGATGCCTACTCAATAGGCGAAAGATATACTCTGATAAGACCATACTGTAGTGTCTGAATCTTGTCTGTGAAAGGAATCCTTTCGGTAGGTAGTCAAAAAAGCTTATGCCAGAATTGCCAAATATTCGAAGCCAGTGTACTTATATGCAGCAGCTATAAGCAAAATTTGTTTTCAGGAAGTCGGGTTTACTGAGTGATCAGTAACATTAAATCTGTTTAAATGATTCTGACTTAGATTTACTTTTTTACATATACTAAGTTGATGTTACACACTCTGCAAGGTGTCATTCAACGCCACTGGAAGTATGCCACTGCTCTAATGCATCGACAAGGCAACTATCTCAGAAGGCTTAACTACTTGCAAATTGCGAAACTCTTCAAGTTTGTGTATTTTGTTGGCTCATCTTAGAACTTCTTGAATGTAAGGTTTGGACTTTCAGTGAGACTTCCGGTGGTTTAAGCTTGAAAAATATTTTATTTCATTTATTACTTTTAAGCGTAGTTGACCTGGTGCCGGTCCTCCTTACAATACATATTTTTGGAACCATTCCCGACAACCTGGAGCAAGCCCGCCTGCGAATTTGCCGTTCATTTGAAGTACTTATGCGGCGGATGAACTCTACGCATGGCGTTTTTTGTTTAGCACCAAGTGATCACTCCGAGTCACGAAGATGATGAATTCGGTCATTTTGAAACTATATTCGCTGCAGACGTACACAGGAATGCATCTCACAGGGAAAAAGGCTTCAGCTTTCGGGAAAATTCGGATTGATAACGATGACGTCTTCTACAAATTACGAGGCAGCAAAGTGATGGCACACGGTCCCCAACTTGTATATATGGTCGGCAAATTAAAAATACATTTGAAAAAAGATAAACTAAACTGTAAACAATATAACGCAATGGTGTAGTCGGGGGACGCTTCCCTCGAACCTTTAAAATGGTTAAACAGCCTTTTTCCATGATCCACCAACATATTTACAGATATGCCGCTTTCTCCACATATATCCCCAACTGTATTTTAATTGCAACAAGACATACTTATTTTCTAGTAGTGCGCCTCCACCTCAGCTTTTGGCCCTAAACCACTGCATAGCAGGAACTCAAATTTCCCGCAAAATTGTTCTGAAACTTGCAAAATATGGCAAGAAAAACTTAGAGAGACAATTTATTTTACATATAATGTGTTTTTTTATTGTTTTTTATTTTGGTGACGGCAATTGGCGGCAGGCCGATGCCTGAAATTTGCTTCTTGCCGAAGCGGCTGTGGTGAACGCTCTTGCCCAAAGAGCGCTACGGCGATTCTCTTAGTGGCCGTAGATCGTACACCCAACCTTTCGGTTGAGAGGCGGACAATTTGCCACTGAACTATTAAACACAATGTGGTTAAGCTCAAGAATGACATAAGTTCTTCTTGTTTTTTTCAGCTGCCTGACACCAGTAACTCCGTCAAGACCGGAATTGTTCCGACAACATTATGTAAAGCGACGGTAACAAACAGTACCTTTTGACTGAGTTCTGCTTTAGCATTTTTATGTTCTTGTTTGCATCGATGCTTATCATAGTTACATAACATAAAATATTTAGATACAACAAAGTTTTTCACAACAAGTCTGTTTTTCAGGACCAAGTCAGCAAAACCTCGTCTCAATGCCACTAGCGACATTCTTAATCCAAGGTTTCCAAGGTTAACTGCTTCGGCGTACAGTTCAAGCTCCTCCGGGTGAGTAACACTGATGCAGCAGCTATGACGAAACATTAAGGCGGTGAAGCGATTGTAATTGGCATTGTCAAATATGAATGTGTTAAAACTCTTTTCCATGCACTTGACTTATGTGTTAAAACTCTTTTCCATGCACGAGTTTCACTACATTTCGTACAATTTTGAAATAACATTTCGTAACATTCCATTTGAATAAGGTTGTAGGACTGACGATGCGCAGTGTTACGTGAATTCGGTTTCCTATCAGAAATTTGCTGATTGATTCAAACTCTTCACTTGTCAGGAGACTAGTTACTTGAATACAGATACGTGCAAGTTTGAATCATAGCAAAAAGGTGAAAGCAGAGCCATTCGTCTGATTCCTCGAAAGCTTACAGAAAACTTAAGAGATTTTAATGGTAACGCGAGGGCTAGTAAACAATTTCTGGGCAAACAAGTAGGTGACAAACTTTAAATTTACCGGCAACAACATCAAATGCGTTACTAAATATATACTATATAACCAGGGGCGTAACGAAGGGGGCAACTGAGGTACAATTCCCCGGGTGCCGAATCACTACGGGGCACCGAATCACTGCCGAGGACGCCGAAAAGTCCCAACAATGGCACAAGTACTTTGTTCAATATAGTGCAGAGGCCCGTAACCAAGGGGGACGCAGGGGGGATTCCCCCCGTGCAAAATATTTCGCCCCTTGGAAAAATGTGTAGGAAATAGTTTAAAACTGTTGGACATACTTTAAAAAGTTTGGGCCACTCAGAAAACTCTTTGCCCCCCTGGTGTCCCAAACTGGTTACGCGCCTGCTTAGTGCATTGGCTTCCGAAAAATCTCGGATTTGAACATGGGGGGCGCCAAACTTGCTTCTTGCCCCGGGCGTCATCTAACCTCGTTTCGCCCCTGTGTATAACTTCTTCACTCCTAAATGCAACGCAGTTGACTTAGCATACATGGCAGTAACAAGGAACACACAGATACATGAAAGAACACGAAAATAGATAGCTGGCGGTAATATAAAAGCATGCGTTTTCACAATTATTTTGATGAAACACGAGCATAGATATGTGACACTAGTAAAGGGCACACATATGGATGGCGACAACACGGTTGCTATAATGTTTAGCAACGTTCCATAGCGCTACGATGAGTTCCAAGTGGACCGATTTATAAAATGTATTGAGGAGTGGGAGGCTCCTCTATAGTCAATGCCTCAATGAGATCTCAAGAACCTTGGATACCTTACCAATCCCATTTAGCACCTTACCCAAGCCCTCTTACTCAACCTCTTTTGCTGCACTCCCATCTTTCTTTTTAAAAAAAGCGTACAACACAACATGACTGATTTAATTTTCATTTATTCAGTTTATGCAAGTTTATAGCAACTTGTAACCTTGGTGAAAGTGATAAGGTTGGGTGACTGCTAAGTTTTTTGAGGGTTTTCACAACGAAACAGAGGGAACACCTTTTCGAAGTACACATAAGCAGTGTTTTTTTAAGGAAAATGTTAGGTACGCGGTATGGGCCCATAGGGGCCCGATTTCTCTGATTCTAGGGACTCGATTATAATTATCTCAGATTCTCGGGACCCGATTTTCAATTCTAGGGACCCTAATCGGGTCCCTAAAACACCTCAAAAAAACTGATATAGGTAGTATTCAAGACATTAATGTGTGGGACTGTGGGCACACCAATATGAGTTAAATAACTGCGCAAGTTGAACGCGTAAATACAAACACCCAAAAACATGTCTTTTGGTGTAATATCGCGAAAATACAATCGTAGTTTTTCTTAATAGTCACGTTTTTGGAAGCCATTTAGTGCTTTTAAACACTTTCTATTGTTATCTATCCGGCGTTGACTCAGGATAAATGATTTAGATGTTTCGTTATGTAATTTCAGTGAGTACGGGTGTATGATTGCTCTATTTACCTTCTTCACTATCTTCGGAAATTCGATTTTGACAGAGTTTTGCCGAAAGGAACAGAATTAAGTCAAGACAAGTTTACTTGTTCGTGAAAGGCAGAACTGTAAAAGTGCTTTATGCCACCTTTGTAGTTTGGACTGTATTTTTGGTATAATTCGTAGAATTGTGAAAAACGCTCTGAGTACATTATTTTCTCGTTTTTTCACAACTTTAGCAGACTCTGTTCTAGATCCAGCCCCTCTATTGATAGCGTGTTTAACAAAAGTGTAAGAGCGCTTCAGAGTGCTTGGTTTAAATAGTAAACATATCCGTGATTCATGTTACAAGCTTCAATCGGACCCACATGCGTTTGAAATGAGAGAACTGTCAATTATGCCCTTGATTCATATTCATGTTATCAGTATCACCTACACCATATCTCCTAAAATAATCTACCGTTGTTGCGTCCTAATGTAAACCCTCAGCCGTATTAGCAGGCGCTCTGAGATTATGAAAAAATGAGTTTGAAAGCGTTTGCACGCCACTTGTCCATGCACAACAGTACTATTAAATATTAACGTAAGGGTGAATGATACAAGGCGGCCATACGCATAGCTGGAACAAAGCTTTGACTTGTAAAGTTAGTTTTCGCGTCCTTAGCTTTGCGACAAACGTATTTACGTAGTGAGACTTTGTCGGTGGAACAAAACGAAATTATCAAAGAAAATTATATATGAACTGCAAATGTGTTTCTGTTTGTTTGCAGAAACGCAAGAAAGAAAGACGTCGGTCTAAGCGAGCATTGCTGAGATGAAGTAGCGCTTCGCTTTCCTGCACTTATTTCCTGTCGTTTTTTGCCTGTTGCTCATAATAAACCAATGACATACAGCTGTCTGAGGTGTGAAAATTTAATAGCAAAGTGCTTTCAACTGAATGCAGGAAAGTACTCCCTACAGCGATATTAAAAGTTTTAAACAGAAGCAAAGGAAGACTGAATGTGAGAAGATTGCGCTACGCGGACGATAGTAGTAATTCGGCTACTTTTGTACTGTGTCTTTGATATTGCTGAAGATTAATCCGTAGACCGTTTAAGATATTTCCAAATATTTGTTTCTCAACAACCAACAAATGTCTTTTGACAAGCTTGTCTTAACACCAGGTTTTGGTTGATGGGAAGCCAATAAACCACGGGGCGGCACATGTCGCCAAAGATTTCCGTTTGCAATTGGGGGTCCGCCGCCACTGGTCCCCTCAATTTGCGACAACCCTGCCTGGCACAACACGTTATTGCTTATGGCAAGGTAGGAAAATGCGGAAAAAATTTAATGGCCATTTGTTGGCAGCAAGCGACTCCGGAACCCATTTTTTCATATGAAACTGTGCTACTTGCAGGAGCCTAGTAGGAGGAATGTAGTCCTCACAGGGGAACAGCGTTTGTACAATCTGAAGAGACCTAAGTAATACCGTGTTTGTTATCATTTTTTCGGCATTCTCTACAGAAACGGTGTTCATTTATTTTGAATGTGGCTATGCATGTCTTATTCATGAAAGAGCGTCCCCCATTTTGCGCACGATTTGAATTGGGCCTTCAACATGCACTTTATTCGTTTTCAGCTGCGTGTGACCAAGTGGAAATTAAAATCATCACTAAAAAGACGGAGGTATGGTATCTCTCCAGAAACCAAAACTGCAAGTGAGCGACAATATATTGTAGCAGGTGGAGAAGTTCAAGTACTTGAGGTGGTATTCACGTGTGTCGGTCAGCAGAACAAGGAGATTGATACGCGGAGTGGTAAAGCAAACGCAGTTTTGCGTGAACTTCATCGCTCTGTGGCCACAAAATGGGAGCTTTCAAACACCGCAAAGCTATCAGTTTATTAATCCATCTTATTCACACCTACAGTTAGTGCCAGTGCTATCATTAGGCGAACTAGGGGGCTGCTTAGTGTGCTGAGCCAAAGGAGGGCCAAAAAAGGACCAAAGAAACAGAACTGAATGGTTCAGAATGTGATGAACATGATGAAAGTGAATGGAACACACGATCGTGCAACAGTTCATGAGAAAATAGAGGTATTACACTATTTCAGGTTTTCCGCAGAAAGGTTAATATATTTCCTGTTAATTTCAAGCCCACATATAGTATGCAAGCTATGCCACAGTTTTGTATAAAATGTTATTCATTTAATGAGCGTTTCTAATGTACAAAAAACATCCTTATTTCCGTAATCAGTGGCGTAACTAGGGGTTTCAATCAGGGGGAAAACTTAGGTGAAGAGGCCCACTTGCCAACACACAGAAAAAAGTTGAGAAATGAAAGTGTATCCGGATGTGGATTTCTATACTAAAACCCGAAATCACCAGTGTACAGCCATTTAAACACGCGAGAATTAATCACTGACATTTAGTCACCAGATAGTTAATCACGCAGACGATTAAACACCCAGACAATTAATCCCTTAGACTCTTTATCACTAGACAGATCAACACGCACATTTGTACACAATACTGCACATAATTTTTAACCGCACTAAATACATTTCGAATTCGCTCGTGGCATAAATCTTGCCGCCATTTACTCAGGGCCGTCACCAGCGGGGGGGCCAGTGGTGCCCGCTCCCCTCATTTGAAATCGGTGCCCTCCCCATTTAATGTTTGGCCCCCGGTTGCTACAGACATCCAATACTGTATATTAAAAATGTGACCCCCCTTCTGGTTTTTGGCTCCTCCCTCTGGTTTTTGGCCCCCCTGCTCCTAAATCCTGGTGACGGGCCTGCATTTACTGCCTTGTACAGAACAAGATTCAAGTTGTCTATGATTGCATGTTGAATGAAGTAAAAAAATGATTATTTTGGTCTCTCCTGAGAGAATACTGCTAGATTTTGAGAGTGTAGCTTTAAATGTTTTTAGATCAGAATTTCCATATGCAACAGTTACGGGTTGCTATATTCATTTGACAAAGCCTATAGCAGGGCTATTCAATTATTTTAAGAAAGGGTCCTAATAATTGCCTCCACTTTCTGGATGTTTCAATTGAGAAAACATCAACAGGTTTTATCACTTCCACTTACAGGAAACCCACTCATACAGGTCTCTACTCGAAATGGTCGAGTTTCGTTCCGTTACACAGGAAACGAAACCTTGTCAACTCTCTACTCCGCCGCGCTTATGATATTGCCAGTTCCTACCAACTGGTGCACACGGAATTTATGAATATTAAGCGAATGTTGTCTCGCAACGGGTACCCCAACA
>Ga0210059_1000275_pt1 | contig 58630 bp, 35 predicted proteins | sample Ectturendosymbi2_FD_188042 | JGI IMG/M metagenome (GOLD analysis project Ga0210059, IMG submission 188042) | Ecteinascidia turbinata endosymbiont from Florida, USA - Sample 2 (SPAdes) (version 2) | ecosystem: Host-associated > Tunicates > Ascidians > Unclassified | place: Key West, Florida... | reverse complement strand
TTTTGCTTTGTTCTGTAATCTATTTAGGCTTGTAAGGTAGTCTTCTTTTCTTTCATTCAATCTTCGTAATCTTATGGCTTCTCCAAATATAATTGATTTGAAAGTTGACGGAGGATGGTGTGATGAACCATGAATGAACCTTCGCCCAACAGATGTAGGTTTGACGAAGTCTTTAGTAACAAAACCAAAAACGCTGTCAGCTGCAATGCAGTGATTGACATCCAAGAACTCAACAGAGCCACTGTCATCATTTGTGCAGATTTGTCGAAAAGTAAGCTCTAAGCCATTATTCTTAAATACTGTATTAAGAGCTGATCTGATACCAATATTTGTCGATTCTGAATCTGTGATCCAAACAATGTCATCGATGAATCTACAAAACAGTTCAGTTTCTTCTAAAATATCAGCTACCGGTTGTAAGATTTTATGTACGGTAATATTAGCCAATGAGACTGAATGATTGTCCCCGGTAACAATGCCACCTCTTTGCTCGTATAAACAGCTTCCATATTGTGTAATAACGTTTTCCAAACAAATATTGTTCAATTCAGCAATAATTTGTCGCACAATTCTGTTATAACATGAATGTTTTTTCAAGGCATCTTCAATTGCTTCATTAACTAAATGTCTCTGTAAGCTTGGGTAAAGTGCTTTAACATCAGCTGCTATAATATAGAACGTTGACTTGGTTGTACCTTTTTCAAAGCTTTCTTTGTTTATTTTTTGCCAGGAAATTAGATCTTCAATGTAGTGTGTACTGTCTTTGCAAAATTCGTTTGGACTTCCACTGCAATATTGAACACTGATAGGTTTAAGCAAAACTTCCAAAAAGGCTGTAATACGTGAAGTAGGGATATTGCACTGGTATATCAGCAACTTCAGCATGTAGCAATTCTTCGACAGATAATTTGTGTTTTGAAAAGAGGGTAAGCATAAGCTGGAGTATTACAACGAAAAAATTTTGCAATAGCTCCGGGTACTTTACGGTATAATTTTTCGTATAATTTCATACCAGTGGCATGTAAAAGCATACAATCATTGACAATTTTCAGTTTATGGAGTTTTATCATTAAACTATTACAAGTCTCGCTGATCTGTTCAAAATGTTCAGAAATGGTGCAACCAACCATCATCACAGTTTCGAAATCTTTTAATTCTCTAAGCATGATGCCATTATAATCTTCGTAATTCAGTATCACTATTTTACCGTCGTTATCAGAGCTACAAATTACTATGTCTGTTCTTTACAAGAGACTTGAGCTTATTCAAACTGTTTCTTTGTTCTTTCGGCAAATTGTTTTTCTTGCGGTAGTTTTTCTGAACTTCTTTTAAATTGCGCAGTTTAGATAGAACCATATCAACATAGGCGTTAGTCTTTTCATCAAGTTGCTGAGTTTTTCGGAATTTTTAACTTTTTTTGTAAAGGGTTGCTCATTTCAGATTCGTCACCGAGTAGCGCTCGCCATTCTTCCCTTCTAATATGCTGGTAAGCATTGTGCCATTCATTGTTTTCAACTGATCTTCCCCATGCGGGTGTTGGTGCAAAATTAAGACCTTTAGATAGAACTTCTTTATCATACTGATCAAGTTCTATGTCAGACTTATTCAGTATCATGTCAAAGGTTTCCTTGGACGTGGCTTGGATTTTCTTTTGTTTTTGGCGCCGTCTGTATCTCTTCCTGTCACGCACATTTTTATTGTGGCAACCAGATTTATTTATCTTATTGGAAAATTTTAAATTTGAATGACTTCTGTCTTGTTTGCTTCTCAACCAATTGAACTTTTCAATGTACTTGAGCTTCGTTAAATGTCTTAACCGGTAGACTTCGCGTCGATTATGTTCAGATAAATTGTGCCAAGAACTTGGGTCACATCTAGCTCGATTAGACAGAATTTTTAAGTCTGTACTTACTTTCCTCCGCTGATGTTCTAACAACAGGTCGAAGTCAAAACGCTTGTGATGATTAGATGGGAGTAGAATATCTTCTTTCAAGCAACGTTTCAAAAATATTATCTTTTCTCTAGCTTTCGCGCAATCCACACATTTTTGAAAGCAAAGGCTGACAGGGATACTGTATCCCAGTTAGACAATGAAAATAAAAATTGTTTGTAATTTGTTGTAAGGTACCATGACTTTTGCAGCATAAAAAAATGTTTATTTTTCACCATCATTGACATGTCCAAAAAACAACAACATATGATATATACAGATAATTAAGAGAGACAGCATACACAAAAACAATTAAGGTTATTCACAAATACATTTTCAACAGTGCACATAATTTTGCTGTAGGAAAGCTTATCTGCAAATATGAAAACATAGTTAATTGAGATGACCAGCAATACAACATAACACTAACAAAACAACTAATGACTTCATAAGAACTAATAACCAACAAAAATTGTTTTGCAGTAGGTGAGCATCAAGCAACTTTTTCTTACAAAATTTAAAAATTTTCTTCATGTTTACTACCAACAAAGTTCTTTTTATAGCCAGTTACAAAACTAACATTGGTGGATTAATTTAATTTTTGTATCAGACTCACAGTCCATATGCCAAGTGTACTCGAACAACACAGTAACACAAAAATGGTTAGTCATAGTGCAGTACTGAGCAAGTGTTAATTGGTAAGCACAGACAACACAGGGAGATGCCAATCACTGAAACAACACAGCAGCTGCAAATGCATTCACTCATCAAATAGTAATCCAGCAGTGGAAAGAAAACTGAAGACATTTCACCATCAAGTTGTGAAGTAAATGGCTAAAATCGTCCGATGGGGATGCTCACAAAAGCATGCAAATTGTTTTGATCAAGGTTTCAAATGTTTTTGCATGTCATATTTTAGAAAAAACAAAAATCATCAGACAGCACGAAGTCCATGGAAGGTTTAGACAATCCTGGAGAAAACAGATACCGATATAATGCACCATCAACTATTGCAATTGATCACCATCACACAGGAGGGTTAAATAATGGAGGAAAATTGAAGATTTGTTGTACTTTTGAAGTGACTGAATAAAACAATTGATGTAGGTTCACATCATTGGCAAACGTATAGTTTCTAAACATGGCATCAAAGGTCCTGACATAACGGTTAACCTGGTGTGGGCAAACACAATTCTGGGTGTGTGTAATGCATAATTCAGTAGGCATTTTTTAAGCAATTCATAAGTGCTTCATGCTATCTGTGTATATTTGCTCCACAATTGGCAAGCATACATTGGCATGCAGTAGGCATGAAGTAGTATTTTTATTGCAGTTCAGCACTGAGCAAAGGTGCCTATTAGTTTATTTGCTGCACAGTACTGGGATTTAACTTGCCTGTGGATGTCATTGTGATCCTTCAGTAAGGCATTTAATAATCCACAAAGATATTTGACTTGGTCCGAAAATTGTACACATACACCATTGTTGAGGAAAATATCCAAATGAAGCAGGTTATTTATACTTTTTCAGGCAAAAATACACTGAAAGTTTTGTTGCAGCTAAAAGCGATGTTGTGTTCAGCAGCATAATCATCACAAATATTCTGAAGATGGTGAAGTCCACTAAGGCTAGTGCTAGGGACAAACATTTCTGGGTTGAAAGCAGTTGATGACTGAGGTAAGAATTCATAATCATGCTTGACAACACTTGTTCTAAAATATGCTTTTCTGGTTCACTGATGATTTTGAACATCAATCAAAATTTTTATTTGACCAAAAACACTAAGGGGGAACAGATTAGTCTTGTACCAAGATGTATGTGCTTTCAAAAGCATGGTACCTTTAAATTCTTTTTGCAAGAAATATTCAGCAGATAAACAAATAAAAGTCAGCGTGCAAATTGAAAGCCAGCAATAAGGTACCAATCAATGCAAAGTGCCAATACATCTACAATTTCTTTAACTGCACAAGTCTGTCTATTTTTTTGTATGTTTTTATTAAACTTTTCAAATTATATAACCATCTTTCACCTTTATAAATTTGAAATATTACAATGCAATAGCCCTAACAGATTCATACTATAGACAAGGTTTTAGGCTGCATCCTAAACAATTTCATGAAATGCATAGTTTTTGTATTGCCAGTGATGATCGTAATTAGTGCTATCCAAAAATTGGTTCAATGATTTCATGCATGTTTGCAACACAAGTAAGCCTCAAAAGCCAGTAGAAATAAACATAATATTTTCTGGCGATACTGATGGCTAAACCAATGTTGGTTTAGCTCAGCATATCTGAAAGACTCAATAAATATGGATTTCAAAAGGCCTTAAGATCGAGTCTATAGCAGCCTTGATTCAAACCAACTGAGAACAATGTTATATATGGTGGCTTTCAGCAAGAAACAATTACCAGTTTCTATCATTGTTCACAAGATGAAGCAATAGATGTATTCAGACAAAACTGACATCACCAACAAGCCATGGATGAAAAATGTGGAATGTGGGAAGTCAATCCTCAGGGGAAACCTGACCTGCTTGCGTGAAATGTTTTGCAGCAACACTACAACTTTTCACTCCTTGCCCTTTGTCTGCATTTAACCATAATAGATTGCAGGGCAACAGGGCTCTTACAAATGCAACCCCAAAAATTCCAAGTACAGTAATAAAAAATCCCTAAATCTGTGGTGCTGCAGCATAAAATCAGAACGCCTTGATAAGCCTTAAATATAGAAGCAAACACTCTTTTATTTATGACCTTTGGAGTTTCAAACATGGTTTGCAAAATGAAGTGAAATCATTAATTTTACACATTTTTAAACTTTTTTAAAAATTCATAAAAAATTCCTAAATGGGGTCAATAGTTCCAATCTAGGAACAATATTCCTAAAAGTGAGCACTGCAGGGCATTTCAGATGTCGGCACTGGCAACAAAAGAACTTGACATAAAAAACGAGAGAGATGGATAAGAGCTTTATGATGGCTGATGTATCAAGTGTCAAATGCTAATAATGTTTCTTCAGAAAGACAGCAACTTGAAAGGTGTAGCAAAATATGCAAAACTTTTACAATAGTGGAAAGTAAGTTTAACAAAAGTTCATGACAGCTTGCAAGATATCAAAGATTGATTACCAGGAAAATTGCTCATTTGGCACTGATCACCAAACTGCACAAAAAAAGAATAGAAAGGAAATTTTATAGCATACTAGTATAAAGTAGAACACAAATCATAAAGCAGTAGTATGTTATTGAGGTGGTAGGTGTAAACACCATACAAACACAACACATGAAAACACATGGATGAGCAAACAAAATAGAAATAAAAAACAAACCCAAAAAAATCAAATCACAAATGAAACAACAGTCACTCACATGAACAGAGGTGGAGGTAAGCAATGCATAAAGAATTGAGAAATATGCACATGAAGTGAGTAACAAATATACAAAGTTTAGAAGTGCATAAGAGAAGCAAAAAGCAGTTTTCCACACCACAGACCAAACCACACAGTAGCAACACAGTTAAGCACTGAAGAACACGATAAAAATAAATGTTGCCGTTTCACAGCTACATTTTTAGATGCTGTGGTTAAAGTCACTGCTTAAAAATTGCTGTTTGAAAGTTTTGCTGGAAAAAAATGATTTAGTCGCGGCGTTTTAGCTATGACTGCCAGATTCTTGCGCTTTTGCTCCTTAGAAATTTTGCGCTTTTTAGCTCCTGATGGCATTAAAAATTTCGGCATCGCGCCAGCTACACACTGCAATCCCGTTTCTGCTCTTTCGTTGCACAAATCCACTGATTAAAACCTTTTGTGACGGGCCACACAATAACATGTGGTGTAAATGGCTTGACTAGCTTCAAATGTTTATGATGTAACAAAAACATACAAGTAGCCATCGGAAAAGTGCGTTTCCACACACATTACCCTTTATGAGGAAACGGTTGCCTGTAAAAGGCGGAGCTCCGTAAATAGCGGAGCTTGGTTGTGGAGGTTTGATGACGTAACCGGAGTGGAAAAAAGTTGCGTTGCAAAATCAAAAAAAGGAAAAAAAGTGAAGGAAAAATGTTGTATCATTGCGTCTTAATATGCGTTTCCCCCAAACATGAAATACATGGAAGTTCGCGATGTTTAAAAATTTTATACATTCACAACTGTTCAAACAGTTGGGATTTTATTGGATACTAAGTTGGGATTTTATTGGATACTGAGGGATTTTATTGGATACTGAGAAAGTATCTGGGGATTTTATTAGATACTGAGCTTTCAGATGACAAAGACATTCAGAGACAGCTGCGATATCAATATTGTGCAGCAAACAAGCTGCGAGCCTCTTTTTCCCGTTGTTCAAATGCAGTTAAAAACGTACTTTTTCGTTCCTTTTCTACGCCCATGTAGGCATCTCAATTATGGTGTAATTTCAGGAAGTCATGCATGCAGAGATTGCGGGTGGCATATAATTTTGGTTGCAGAGCTCTATACAACCTGCCCTGGAGGGCGAGTGTTAGTAGCCATCAGATTCAATGTAACATTCCTACCTTTGAGGCTCTGCTACGTAAATACAAGTACCTGTTTCTCGAAAGATGTAGAAAGTCTAACAACGTATGGTTACGTGCTTTGATGCAGTCAGATTGTTTACACTCGTCACTATTCTTTGAACACTATAATCGCATTTTACTCTGTGAATGATAGATCAAACATTGCAGTGTCCGTTTGATCGATGGCATGACAAGCCACAATGCTTTCGCATTTTACTTAGACTAGTTCAATTTAGGAATTAGCGCCCTACTCCGCAGTAGTGCTGTAACAAGTGTTACGTGTTATCTAATAATAGTGTTAAGAATGTGTCTGTAACCCTATGGTTCTGTCTTCAATGCAGTTGCAAAAAGTGTCTGTAACCCTGTGATTCCACCGGCTTCAATGCCTTGTACTACGTTCTGTTTTGTCTGTTTTTATCAACCTGCGTTCTGCAGAGTGTGTGTGTTCATACTATGGACTTCGTGTCTGCTCACAAACAAATAAAGTACATTAAATTAAAATTAAATTAAACCTATTTTTTGTCTCCGAACCGTTGTGAAACTCAGATAACCAAAAATTATCAAACTTCAAAATAGATTTTTTTACCTTAGTGTAACATGACCTTTTGCAGTTAAATTGTTTTTGCTACCCACTACTTCTCATTTCTCAAAGAACATATCAGTTTTAACGACTCCGGTTACGTCATCAAACCTCCGCAACCAAGCTCCGATATTTACGGAGCTCCGCCTTTTACAGGCAACCTTACGAAACGAAGGTGGCAGTTCGGCGACCTCGATACGTTGCGGGATCATCAGTGGTGCCACTCCTAGTGTTTTTGCACGAGATCTGATGTTTTTGCATTTCGTCCAATGTTCGAGTGTTTTTTTTATAGCTATCTAGTTTTTTTTATAAGTGAGCTGAATGTAATTAATTACACAGTTTTGTGTAGTTGTAGCTATAATTGAGCGTTTTTGATTTTGTGCAATTGTAAGTTGCTAAAAATTCTACCTAATTACATCTTGAATTACACAAGAGCATACAATCTCTTTTGAGTTAAATTGCTACGAAGTCACTGTGGTCATCTGTGAAAAGTTTGTGACCTGTACAAACAAACACAAGCGTTGCTGCTATCTCCCGTTTTCTTTGTCCCTGGTTTATGATGAATTGCGCAATGTCTTTGTTTGCATTGCAATGCATTTTCAGGCCATTTTCATTGTGCGTAAGTTTGCCTTTTGCTTTCACAGCTAACTTGCATTGAATTAGTTTGGAAGACTAATCAATATTTTGTATCAAGTACTTTCGCGTAACAACAGAGTGGCAACACTGGAATCATTGATACTAAACAGCAACCACAGCAGGACTAGCTTTAGCACGCAAATAGCATCGTTTTCGCGGCATGGAATATAGAGAATGCAGCAGGCGTGATGCACGAGTAGTTAATCATACCTATGCCTAATGGAAGATTATTATGAAAAAGTTCCAAGGGAAAATCGAGTAAAAGGTTCTGTTTTGTCTGTTTTTATCAACCTGCATTGTGCAGACAGTGTTTGCTTGTACCATGGACTTCGTGTCTGATTGCAAGTATTCGCATTAAAGAAAACCGAAAATATTTATAGGCCCATTCAGTAGTAATTACTTAAACTGGCAGCAAGCCAAACTTGCAGGCAAATCATAATGATACTTAACGCAACATCGGAAGATAGAGTTGCATTCCTGTATCGCTTCTGAATCGCGACAATTTCTCAAAGGAGTTGCCTTCTCAGAGTACTTACACATTACATTTTCTTTTAAGGGCCCCTTCAATGAAGTTTAAAAGCAAAGTACTTACACATTTCAGTGGCTGTTGGGGTCCCCTTTGAAAGCAGATTACTTTCAAATTGCAACTGCTGTTGGGGGGCCTTTGAAAGCAAAGTACCTGCACATTACAATTTCTGTAGGGGGGCATTGAAAGCAGAGTACTTACGTATGACCTGCTTTGTAGTACATTATATTAGTGAATAATTATTTTTTTTTACCAAAAATAGGGAAATTTACGCGCGTAACACCTCAAGGGGGGCCCCAAGCCCCCAAAAAGGGGATGGGGCGAGGCAAGTGCCTCGCTCGACTCCCCTTAAACACACCACTGCACATTACATTCATTTTGATTTCTCTAAGAAAGTAAGAAACTTTCCACAGCGCCAGACAGTAGGCGACCAACCTGCAGGAAATGGCAAGACGTAGCTGCTGCTACTTCGAATGCATCGGCCGATGTTCCACATTGTTTTTCATGCATTTGTAGCTGGATCTCACAGATGTATTTGTTTCTGTAATATCTAGCGAAATGACTTTCGAGTTCTTCGTTTGTCCTCGGGTCTTGATTTTCTTCAGTGGCCTCGGTTATTCAGCAACTTCCAACGACTTTTTCATTTGTTTGAGGCTTTCGGTTTATAACTATTGCGCCAGCCCGTAGTTTTCGGCGCTGTGTGACATCTCGCGATTATTTGCATCACCTTTCACAATTGCACTTGACACATCGTCGTGAAATATGACCGTAAGTCACTTTTGCAACATATCGTACGAAGACACACTTAGCGCAATGATGTAACTGTGGTAACGAGGTGCCTGCACCCCTCGCGTGTTCCTTGCTGTGGCAACTTTATTCTGTGTTCTGATTAAACTTGTCAGCTGATCGGCATTTCTAGTTTCGTTTGGTACTCATTGCTGTGTTAAGGTCTATCTATACTGAGAAGTTACCAGGAGTTGCCGCGCACGATTCTTTGTTTTAGTGCGCCCAGGAGTTGCCATGCCGAGCCGTGCACAAGCGCAGAATTACCCGACGCAACAAAACAAACAAAGGATTACGCCTGGCACGTCCTCAGTGTGGACTGGCCTTTACTCTTCAGACCTTCTGTCTAAAATGACTGAGGCATGTCTTCCGAAGCAAAGCATTACATCATACATACGTAATCAGAGTGCCCGGTTTTTCATACGACAGCAATCGACTGAAAGGATACCTACACACCAATGATCCAACTGCTTTTCTGCGCTCACAGCGCGTTTGCATCCTGTGGTCGCTGATCGTAGTCGACCAGTGGCGTAGCCAGCCAAGAAATTTTGGTGGGAAATGTTTGATTTTAGGCAAATAACACTATTTTCTTTGGCAAAACGCCTCTCAAAGCACAAAACGACTATATTTTCTAAAAATTGGGGGGGCATGGCCCCTTTGGCCCTCCCTGGCTACGCCTACGTAGTCGACACGGCCTTGATGAACAGATACTTCGCACATCCTGTCAGCTTTTGCCGCAGAACTCACCAACATACCTGAACCACTTGGTGAAATTCATAAACTAGCATATATTTCATATAAGGAAACTGTTAGAAGAAAACAAATTATTGAAACCTCTTAAGAAAACCCAAATTACAGTACAACGATTCAGCGCATTAACACACGTACAAAAACAAGGCAGCATGTGACGTACGGATGTAAATTAATGCATAGCGCGTAAAAGGTGAGTGATCAGGGTTTACAACAACAGCCAAATCGAAAAACAATGCACGTTATTACATTAGTCATGCACCGATGACCCCCAGCTGTGAACCTTGGTTGGGGAATACATGCAACAACAAACATCTTCCTGAATATGTCTTGGCTTAATGGCAAAGTTGCTTCCGCCTGAAATGTCGCTGTATGTTCCATTTGGCTTGATGCGAAAGCTTCAATGTGAAATGCTGAAACCATCCGTACGTACATTGCCAGGACAGTTTATAAAAATTGAAATTGAGCTTCTAATGTTCCCGAATAGAACTTGATATTCGTTTTTTTCACCTTTGATGAAAAAAGTTATTCGTCCAAGGGGCTCACAGCAGACAGAAAACTTGTTTCTGAGCACAAGGCTGTTGGGAAGAAACCTTTTGCAGGACGCAAACACTTAAATTTTGACTTTTAGGACAAAACAAGCAAATTTCTCGCGTCGCGTTAGCTTTTCGGGTTCCTTTGTTTGACTTGTGAAACTGACAGTAAAACACCGATAAGCACGATCAACAATCCAAAAGTGCAGGTTTTCATTAAATTAATTTTCTATCTACGGCAAAGACAACTTGATCCGGAATCTCGTCTGTGACGCAATGCAGAGCTTCTGCGTTGGATTCAAAACAAAATTACATCGCACAAAACCGCAGCTGAGTTGTTTTGCGACGGTTTCCATTAAAAAAAACAGAGGATACAATTTATAGTCGTCAGGAGTAAATGATCAAATATTTCGCCATCACTTAAGAAGAAACAAAATGCACGATTCTTTTACAGCCAGACTTCACACTGGCATTAGAAGGTTCCTAGTTTCGACGGTGCAACGTTGAATGCAATGAGCTACAGAGTATGAGAAATTTCTCAAAGGCATCAAACCCACATGACGCTTTGTCCCAAGAGCAAAAGAATCGAAAAATGCAAAACGGACCTATTCGACTCACTGATTAATTTGACGACGGTTAAAAGCTTTTGGTGACCAATGCAAGATCCTCAACAAAGTATGTACACGTAGAGAAATAACTGCAAAACGAGGAATGAACATACCAGACACGAAAGATTAAGAAATGCGGCCGCAAATGGTCTTGTTTGTATCACGACTTAATTTATGTCAGATGATAAAAATTTTGCACAACATTTGCACAAAGACGCCGGCGAAAGTAATTCTCTGTTTAATCTGATCGAACAGATATTAACGCCAAGAAAAACACATGATCTCAAGTGTTTCGCATTTGAAACAACAGGGAAGAACTTCTCGCAATCGGAACGTGACTGTTGATCCGTAACACTGGAGATGACATGGCGCGAATTCGCATAAAACAGATGCAAACGCCAACTGTAAAATCTGAAAAGAACTGCATCAAAAAATTTTCGAAGGGATAAGACGCGATAAATCACAATGAACAAGAACAAAGCGTTCAACGCGGATCACCAAAAAATTGAAACGGAAACGAAAAAAGCACACTTCAGCGTTTCGGCCGGAAGCAAAGGTCGATCTCCATTCATTTTTCTACTACACGAGACGCGGTCTGCACGTCATGTACCACGGACGAGTCTAAAAATCATCGAGCAAACAGCAGTGCGAGTCATGGGAAAATGGCTGCCCGTCAAAAAGTCGATCGTATCAAGGTCTCCACACGAAAGAACGCCGAGGAATCAACTCAGGCAAGCGTAAACACGAAACAAAAGCAAAATAATGGCAAACTCCGTCGGACCCTGCTTTGAACCGAAACGAACTGTGCAGGACGGTCTGCTCAACTGGTTGCCAGTGGTAACGCACGGCAGATGATGCCGCACTGGTGGCAGCACGTCCAGAAGGATGGCGACAGCAACCGGGTTTCGAACCGAGTGAGGATTACGCGCGGAAAGCTCGAAACGAATTTAGTCAAGTTTGCGAATCAAAAAGAACTTGGAAGAGGTTAGGAGTTGAAAAAAAAACAGAACAAAAGAAATGCACGTTGAGATGTTTTTCGCGTGGCGAGCAGGAGTGACGAAAAAACAACACCTGGAAACATAGAGTCGCTTGCATAACAACGCGTTGTTTGAAGAAAATGCAACCGTGCTAAAATCGCTCATTGCTTTGTGGGAGGCGCCTGCTCGCCTGGCCAGCTTCTGCACTTCAACAAGCACGCACGAAGTGCCGAGAGGATTGCGACACGCAAATATCGATTAAATGACAACCACTGTGACCAACGTTGCGCCACGGAGTGTAAATGTGAGAAAGGCTGATTTTCCAAACAGCGCGACAAGCCAGAGGTGGACATTCGGCCACAAGCCGCAAAACAGTTCCAGACAGCACCGCATCATTTCACTTGGCGGGAAACCACGCGACCAAAAGCGAACCACCCACTGCTGTTGAAATACAAATCAATCGCGTGTTGCTTAAACAGAAGACGCACTTTGAACGCAAGCCGAAAATCCGGATGATCGGATAGGATAGGCACCGCAAAAAAAGTAATTAAAAAAATAATGCGAAATTTTCGGTAAGTTCAGCAATCAACTTCCCGAAATGATTAAAAACGATGATCGCTAACGTCGGCAGCGCCATGCTGAGGTAGAATGGTCCACGTTACGTCCACAAATTGGTCGGGGCCATTGCTTCTTTGGTCATTCCTTCGGGCGCGAGGTTTTCGTCGATCAAGAAAAAAAGCGGCAGAAGGACTAGATGACCTTTGATCTGCAACAAAACACCACGCTCCGTTTGTTAGGTCGTTGTTGTTTGGCTCTTTTGTTGTGGCATCAGGGGCGTAACGAGGGGGAAAAATCCCCGCCCGCCGGATCACTGCGTGGGGCGCCGAAATGTCGCAAAACTGTCACAAGTACTTTCTTTAATACAGTACATTTGCTCCCGAAAGACCACAGGTTCGAACATGGGGGCGCCAAACTTGCTTCTTGCCCCGGACGCCATCTAACTTCGACTCGCTCACGTAATCTGAACGTCAGAACTTTTGCGCGCGTTCTGTGAGGTTAAAAATTTCAACTTGTGTGGAATATTCACCGGCGCTGCAAGCGACGAACATTTCTCAGAAACTTTTTCTGGAAAAACCAGGCTGGCTCTCAGAAAACAAAACTGCGAACGGCAGGAATTTGTAATGACACGCACTCAAGGTTACCACCGAATGAAAATACTCAAAGGGTGTGCTGTCAAAAAAAGGAAATTCACCGAAAAAATTGCGACGAGGACGTTCGTAGGGGGCGAGTTACTGTGACTTGTGCAATTAGATAAGCAGCTGTTAGTATCAAGTGGCTTCGTCCAATGATGAAAACGTGTTGGCAACAATGATGAACAGCCGCATAATCGATCCAGAGGATTATTATGTTCGCGACTGGCTGCTGCAACAAGTGACCACCCCTTTTTTACCATGTTGTGTCAAGAATCCAACCAGACGCGTTTGTCGCAGTTCTGGTTCGCCTCGTCTAACACGCGTTCCGCGTTGCAACGCAAACCGCGTCACCAAACAACGACACTTCAGCACTTAATCGAAGCAAGTGAGTTTGGAGGCTTCAGTTACAAACGCGGACGGAGAGCAGCTCGTCGATGTCTGCTTACCTTGGCAAGCTCTTTTCTGGCTGCGTCCGGGTTGACGTCGCAAAGCACTTCTTTTCGAAGCGTTTCGGCGTCAGTCAGTCGTCTCACGAAGTCGGACGGAAGGCAGCTGAAGACCTTACGATGAAAGAGGAAATGTTTTCGTTTGTAATCTACAGTCGGTGCACTTTGCTGCGATTCTTCGCTGACGGGCAGGAAGCCATGATCAGGGCGAAGTTAAGGGGTTACCGCGGATATGTGGGCTCGCAGCAGACCATTCGCCGTCTCCGTATACATGCGCACCTTTGAGTTGACGCCGTTGAAAGATGTGCGCGAAGCGTTATGTCGCTTCACAGAACTACAACTTTCAGGAGGTTGCAGGGTTTGAAAATTGAAATGGATCACCAAGTCCGTCTTACCGCAAGTAGGAACACACAAAACTAATCTCCCGGCCGAACACATACCGTTCCCGGTGGAAAGATTCTCGCTTTTCACGCATCGAACGGCAATGATACATATTTTTGCACAAGGAGACGTGGCCCTCAACGACAACAAAAGGAAAACAGAAGCAGTTTATTTCGATAATGACCGAACCCAACATCATCATCATGGCGAGCCATTTTTTTCTACCTTTTCATGCACGGTGGTGTTGACAGCTGCCGTGTGCGTCCACACGTCTTTGAAGAACGCTTCTGACACAACGTCGGCGACCAGCTGGCCCGCCTCGTGCGTCATCGGGTCGAACGTGGCCGGCGTACCGTCGAAGCCGTCAGGCAGGAGACCGAGGTGCTCGCAGAAACAACGCCGACGCAAACTGGCGGCAAATAGGCCGACGTCAAAAGGTCTGTAAACAAAAAAATGAAAAACAACTAGTCGCGCGAAGTGACAAGCGGTTGGATCGAAAAGAAATCAAGGCTTTAAAGCATATCCGGGAGTAGTATGACAACCTGTTTTTGTTCGGTCATAAACCGAATTTCTTTTAAATGACCGAAAAAAATTAAGACAATTCGGTCATAATGTTCTAAAAGCTAGACTAGTAAATGCTGTCACGGCGAGTTTTAACACTATTACGCGGCAAATGGCCGAAATGTCTCTGTAAAAAAAGACCAGGATGACAACAACCACTGCTGCTGACAGCCGAACTTAGTCTGCTTTACGCGCTTCGTGCAGTTCACGGCATGAAGCGCAACCACTCACTGTCCATCCACAGTAGATGGAGTGAACTGCGTGTCCTCGACCAGCATCGCCACTTCGCTATCGCGCCGCCCTGTCATGCTGCGGTCGTTGATGTTCGCCGATCCTGTCGCGAAAATGCATCGCGTCATGATGAAATAAACCAATGATGACTCGCTTAAAACTTTCTCTCAGTCGAGTTCGCTACTCATGCACGTGGGGATGAGATGCCCGGCAGCAGCGGGGGCACTTCATGGACAAACGGGTATATTGCGATGGTAAAATATACTCCTTTGTTCAAATCTCTTGCGGCAGGTGTTGATAAAATTCTAGAAGTGGCTTTTCGCAAGGTGCGATGTTGCAAAAGTAAGTTGCGTTCAGCTCCCAGCAGGAAAAAATTTGCGATTGGTTCCTTGCTTGTTTCACATGCGGAGTGTGATTACTTGAATGCAGACATGTGCAAGTTTGAATCATCGCAAAAACATGGAAGCAGAGCGCAGTCGGCTGATACTTGGAAAATGGAAAGCGTGCAGCAAGCCTAGAGCTTTTAATTGTCCCCCCACCAAGTAATTTTCCGCCAGGAACTGGGACCTCCAAGCTTTCGTCGATTTGTTCGCAGAACCAAAAACGCTCGTGAATATTCGCACGATCGAGCTTTCCACACTAAAAGTGCTGCCGAGGTGCCAGTGGCAATCCTCGGATTAAGCTTTCCCATCAAACAACCCCACACACATACTGCTGGTAGTTCCGAAATCAGCCAAGCATCCATTCCGCTTTTACGGCCAAATGCAAGCACAAGAGCAACGAGCGCTCACCAATTATGACGATGCGGTCGTCGACGATCAACATCTTGCTGTGAACGTAGATGATTTCGCTGATTGGCTTGTTGTTTAGCTCGGCGTGTTGACGCAGGCCGCAGAACGATACGTAATTTGAAGCTTTGCCAACTCCGACTGCAAAAAAACGGTCACGGCTGAAGGCGAGCTGAGTAGTGGGACTCGGCTCAACCAACGCATCTAGACACGCAAGGCAACAGTTTCACGGTGATAATTTTATACCTGAACAACACGTGTCAATAAAAGTAACTTGGATAGGGCGTAAAAGTTTGTGTTTGTTGAACAGCGATTGCTGCGTGGCTGCTGGCTGTCATAAAAACCGTAACGATTTCGCTCGAGCATTTCTAGTGCAGTGTAAACAGTCTAGAATGCCTATGCCAGCTGAAGAGGACGACAATGCGTATCGTCAAATGTCATTGAGTCGACTGGTCAACACTGTCACAGAGCAACTTAATCGGAAACAAGGCTGTTGCATTTTTCATCAAACTTACCTGAATCGAAATTTATCAACAATAATGGCCCAAAAAGTTTGACATAACGGCGAAAACAGTGATCTTTTAAAAGTTCTATTTCACAGTTTATCGCGGTGGTTAGGAAGTAAACTGTTTGACGTCTGGCAGCGTTGAAATTAAAAGTGAAACGCGCAGATGTGGTTTTTAAGCGGTGGTTTAATCAACAATCCCCAGATTAAGTTATGCTTTGATTGCCTGCTGCGTTAACAATCACCAACATCGCGAAAGGTGCTTTAACCCACCACATGAAAGCACCGCACAGCACTGTTTTTTTCGAACGACAAAATTGCGCTTATCGCTAACAGACCGTAAAAAATAACATCCCAACAATGCTGGGCATTTGATTTGATCGGGTTTGAATAAAAACAACAGCGAACGCGCACGTTTCTTGTTCAGGTCGTCCATCAGCGAACCAGCACCGCGGCAGATGCTCTTGTACTGCCAGTGCAGGACGGTCCGGATCGCTTGGCTCTTGCTGCTGTCACTGAAACGCAACAACATCAGGGCTTCGGTTTGTGCACGAATCGTGCTGCCCATAACGACATTTCACGCATGCCAGTTACCCTGCAGATGAGTTTCATACAGCAAGGTTATTAAAGTGAAAAATGACTAATCGGATGGCTGCGCCTTGGAGAAATAGTCGAAAACGCGGTGTGATAGAAGAATCGTTTGCGCGTTCAAGTCGGGAAAGATAAACGCAGTAAAGTCAGAGAAAGGCTCTGTGCGACAGTTTGCGACGAGAAGAGGGTAAATAGAGAACACGAAACAAACACTGACAGAAGCCACGACCTTCGACAAACATGTTCGGTACAAGCGCCATGTACCAACCTCAAGTCTCCCGCGAAGCCCGGAATGAGAGGCATGACAACGTATACACGAAATTTCTTCTTTTCATTGTGGGCGCGCAGGATGCGTTGGTAGAGGAAGTCACAAATCCTGTTGCTGACTTGTTGGTCGTTACGGCACGAAATGAAGAACTGATTCTGCAACGTCAGGAATATGTTCGTCAAGGGTCACTCGACCGGTTCTTTGCACTCTATTGAACTTTTCGACCAGTGACGGTTTTGGTTTTACGATCGCGATTAGCTTCATCTGTCGCAGTTTTCATCCTAGTGTAGTTTGGTAAAGTCTTTTTGCGCAAGTTCTCGCAATAGAGAAACAAGAACAACAACACTTAATCAAATAAGTTTCGCGACGCATGAGACCCGTTTGAAGACTTTAATTCCTGAAGTAAACTCGCTTTCACTGACGTAGCGCAGTGACAAATCAAGTTACTCAAGCAAATAAATGAGTGAATCGTGGAGAGAACGCACTCGCGATACCAAGAACGCTCGGCTTCGCACTTCTACGGAAAACCCGCAAAATATGGGTGCAAGCACTGAAACGACTGTTACACGCATTATGCAATGTTTCTTCTTTAAATAACTTCTGCCTAACTTGAAAGGTTGCCCTCTTCGGTATGTCGGACTGCATCATGAGATTGACCGGGCGACACCGCGCCGCCGTCACGTGAGCGAAGCGTTGCTTGTCAGGAGCCACCCTTTTGACCTTGTGATTTATTAGACTGCCGTTCCTCAGACGAACAAATACATCGTAAAACTTGGCCTTGACCGAATCTCGCAGAATCGATCTTACCTCGATATAGATGAAGTGCTGGGACTTTTCGATTGCGTAAAGATAAGCGTTCTGTATGGAGCAGTCCACCTCGGAGATGCCCGCCGACCATTCGCACGAAGACCGGAGGATCTGAATAACAAAAGCGCAAACCTTTTCGTTCATTGTGCGCTAAATAAAACGCAATCAATCGCGCATCAGTCGCTTCTGCATGAAAAAAAGCGTTCAATGAACAAGACTTTCTCAACCAAGGCCTCCAAGACATCTCTTTTCTAAGAGGCCTTGTTTCAACGCAGCATGGCGAAGTAAACCATTTTTCGGAAAGCGCTTACGGAAAGATCACTTCACCTGCACGTCGGCCTTGACAGCCTCGGGCATGATCACGTCAGACGGCATGTTGAACGCGTCTTCGTCGCAAGACTTCGGAAGAAGGAAAGGCACGTTTTCGCCGGTTTTCTTCTTTTGCAACTGCAAGTCCAAAACAGAAAACGCGTTAGTCGAACCCCAGGCGCAGCCCCCTCGGCATCGGCCGGCTGCTCGCAGCAGTTTTCATGCACCTTTGTGAAATTCCACCTCTGGATAAAATGCCGCGCTGCGTCTCGCGCAGGCTTGCCGTACGTGACGGAGGCGATGTCGTGCCAGGGCAGACGTGGTGTGCTCGTTCGGTCAAAAATATCTTCAAAAAGAAAACGCGTTTGTGAGAAAATGGGTCGAAACGCAGGCGTTCGAAATTGTCAAACTTACAAGCAATCGACGAATTGAACTGCAAAAGAAAAGTTCCATCTCGCTTCAGCGTAATTCATACGGCTCAGGAAATTAATATTACCAACTGTAAGCAAAATACAGTGCGCAACTTACTGTTGGTCATTTTGTGTTTGTTAAAGCTTTCGGCTGTTCTCTACATTTGTGGTACGACTTAGTCCCGTCACCGTGGCAACGGGTACAAGCCGCGTCTTGTGTGTCAATGGTCGATAAAAGTTGCCGTTACGCGTTCTTAAACGTGACACCAAGTCGAAGGCGATAAAGTGTACAGTGTCACCTCTCGAATTCCCTGTCTGCTTCGTGTCTCAAGCAGCCGCGGGCTGAGTGGTGACGCGATCGCCCTCTCGCAGGTCAGAGGTAAATGGCTGATCAAAACTTATGTATTTGCAAAAACGAGACACGCCAACAGAGTGGTGCTGTGATCAGGATATGCTGTTTGAATTGTTGCAGAAACGAAGCAATCAACCCATTAATTAATCTGAGTGGTATAGTGGACACATGCAAGCAGATGCTGCGATTTGCGCAAACGCTGCAAGTTTCCGCGGTGCGAAGAAAAGCTGCTGGCCGCAACGATCGCTGGCGAGCGCGCATCAAACACAACACTTGCAAACACCTTCGAACGGATCGGCGAGGTTGTCCGGGTCTTTGATTAAGTTGTTGTAATAATCTTTTCCGATCCACAGCCGCGACTTTCCCGCCTTTTCGACCTGGCTCACCATCGCTTGGTAAGTTTGCAGATATTTCACACCTCTTCCCACGTTCCGGTGTTCTGCCAAAAACGTATGGGCAATTCATTTATCAGCAACTGGTCAGTGACGATTCTATTGTGTTCCGCCTATTTTCTTCTACCTTCACAATGTGCAGTTTTGTGTCAGATGCTGAGCGTAACACGACGTTGTTCTTAGCGCATGCGGTTATGCAGTCACTGAGAGCGAATAATGCAAGTCTTTCCCAGTTATTATCACTAGCCACATACAAAAGCTATCTTAATAAGATCAAGCGCTATCAGTTCAACAAATCAGTGTTTTTTTCACAAACACACGCGCTTTGCTGCAAATAACAACACGCTTCCATTTGGAGAGGTAATATATCAGATGCAATGCGAAGTACATCATTTTAACACCATGGTCATCGTCTATAGTACCGCGTGCTAATACAACCAACCACCTTTTTCTTCCGAACCATTTGCTCGGCGGGTCGTAGAACTTCTTTCGCCTGTTGCAAAATGTTAAAATAAACACAATACGGCGTTAGACGGAGAGGCATGAATACTTCCACTATGCCATATTCTTTAAAAGTAGGCAAGACATACAAGTACAAACCGTACAAACCGTTACCTGGCAACTTCCGCATTTTCGTAAGGTAATAAATCTAAACAGGGAATGAACGCAACAGTGCTTGCTACTTACGGTCAGCAGAATGTGAGCTGCTTGTAATTCGTAGCTTAACATTAACATTTCATCGAATAAAGGAGTTGGTTTTATAAGAACGGATCTACTACTAGCCTGGCAATGAGGTATCGCTAGGTCTTAATTTACTTTTCAGCAGAGTTCGTATACGCAGTCGCCTAAAGCTCAGGAAATGCGTAGGAGCATATGGAAGGAAGAAGGGCTTGCGTTCAGGACGATGAGTTGCAAATTAGTTCGCGTTCACACAATTTGCTCGCCTTGTCATGACCAGGCTTCCACGCCCAGCCGTGGATGATGACCGCAGACGGCTGAACTTTTCTGCCTATGCTGAGAGCTTTACACGCCAAATTAAGCAACGCTGCATACACGTGGATTTACATTGGTTGGCAACACAGCGAACTTAGAAATAAAGTCACTTGTTTGGGACAGGCAGTCATTTTTTGCGACAGACGAAGAGCTTTTTACAGCATGGCGTTCTTATCGTAACGCACAAGTTTTAACTATAACTATTTTCGGGCACACGCCAGCATAAAAAACAACAAAAACGCAGTTTTTAATTTTTTTTGGTTTGGAAATGCTTTTCACCGACAAGGGAAAAACAAGTGTTTTTTTTTAAATGGAGCGGTGAAGCTTTGAACACTGATTGCAAGATTATCAGCATTCGTCGCGTCTAAGAAGACACGGCGTTACGATGCCTTGGATTATTTTATTTGTAAGATTCGTTTCAAGAGGAAAACGTAGCAAATGCTTTGTAAATTGAAAACGGTAGAGCAGGCACCGATAATTAAAAGACTTGTTGCCACATTGATTATTGCAACATCGGTAAAGTTTATGTAGGAGATCACTGCAACATTAACTTGATTCTCAAAAAGCGGCTTCTTTAGAACAGTGGTTTTCAACAATTTTTGTACCGCGACCCATTATAGCAACCCAAGAAACCGAAGAACCCTATCTAAAACTCAAATAAAGCAAACGTAATACAGCTGTATACATAAAACATCTACTCGCGACCCTCCAAATATGGTTCACGACCCTTCTGGGGACCGCGACTCCCAGGTTGAAAACTACTGCCTTACAATAACCGATGTTTAACAGCAGGGCTTACTACGTTTGTTCATTGCAATACTTTAAGAACAGAACAAAGCTGGTAACAAAACTTTAAATGCAGCTACGTCAAAATTAAAAGTAGCGCAAAACATGCAACAAAGAAACGCATTGCAACCACACGCAGCATGCAAAACCCGTTAAGCAAATAGTACTTTGAAAGAGTTGGACGCCGCTACTGGTGGCCTGACCGGACACGAGGGGGGCGCTGTCGTCAATGGTGCCATAACCTGAAGAGCAAATTGCAACATGCGCAGTAATTATAAGCAACGGCACGCTGATTACCTTTGCGTAATATAGACAACCTTTTATATGCCACCAGTTACAATTAAGCACAACAACACTGTACGACCCAGAACCATGCCGCGCCGACAGTGAGTTAGAAGTATTTAACAGGAAAATGCCAAAAATCAGTGCAATTTCCATTCGCACATGGTGACAGTGGTCGTTTGGTGATCGCTTCATCGAGAGAAATTCGTAGAAGAAAATCGAACCCTTCTTTTTTTATCTAGCGAAAAGTAGCCCGCACTTCTCATGCTTTCACAGCCGTGAATTTATTAATAACAAGAACAGCCGCGCACCTTCTATCAACCACTGTTGGAGGATTGCTTTGCAATTTCTGCAAACTGTGGTCGCAACGGCCATAAGAGATGGCATTGAGGAAGTAAAATCACATTTCACACCGGATTGTTGCAATTAAAGCGCCTGTGTTAAGCACAGATAAGAAGAATGAAGACAGGCGCATAAATTACGGGTCAAGAAATTGCAACAGGCAACTTCTTGCTACCCCAGCTCCGGCATGCAAGCTAGCATGGTTGCAAACGCCGAGGCGACGTGATTGCAGCTTGCAGGTTTGTTCTGCATGAAAGTCCTTGCGACGTCATCATCATTCAGCGATGGCGGGTCCGAGGGTGTCAGTCGATGTTCGAAAATTGAAACCCATCGGCAACAACCGGGAGACCGCGCTGTACGCTTTTCTGACGGGACCAATGGTTAGTTATCATGCAATTGCTTGCTCCGGGTCCGTGCAAGTCAAGCAAGATTCGTCCTTCTCTGCACGTGCTCAGTATGAAGGCAAATAGCGTTTTGCCTCGCAGCAATGCCCATGGCAGGAACGAAAACGTGCTGATTGAAAATTAGCAAGGCGTCATTCCGTGGCGGTTCCGAGCTTGCAGACAATGTTTGTTGGTGCTTGACCGAAGACGACGGGTAAATGAAGCCCAGCCACCGTCAGAAACTAACGAAATGAGCAAGCAACGGAAAAAGGACCGACGCGAGACACTACTCAGGTGAATGTGTTTGATCGGAATGCGATGAAGCGCTACCGTTCCGCATTCAAAGATGCCGCAAAGCGCCAACAAAACCTCCGCAGAGCCACCGCCGGATACTGGCGCACGATGTTAACACGCACAGCATGGGAGTCGAGCAACTAGTTACCTGGAGCCAAGAGCGACTGATTTTCTGCAATGACACAACAGTGATGCACAGAAGAAAAAGTTGCGCAACAGCCAAAAGCGACACACGTGCCGTTCTGTCACTAAGGAAAAAAACACGTCACATGTTTTAACTATAACGACCTGCAAACGAAGTCAGCGGAAGTGCCAGGGGCGACATAAGGTGCAGTAGAAAAATTAACACATTACGTAGTGAAACTTGTCAAGCAAGCTATGGCCTGCAGCGGCGAGAAGAATGCATAAACAACACGGATATGAAAATCGTTGAAAACTAATCGATTTTAGCACATTTCCAAGCCACGCAGTTCTGTTTTAGCTTAATTAGCAGTGCAGCTAAGTTTTTGCTTTCGTACTTTTGATGCTGTTGCTTACACCAGACCTTATCAACTGATCTCAGGCCAGGAATCACATTTTCCCATGTCATTAAGTCAATAAAAACCAAACATATTTATTTCTGAAGAACAGCCTTAAAAATCACATTTAAACATACATGGGCATTATGCATGCAAAGTGAAAAGAAGAGCATTTTTTAAGAAACTGAGGAAGAAGATGACAAACTACATGTATAAAAGTTTCTACAATATAATTAAATGTCGAAGTTGCACATAATTAGATCTTTCACTTTTCTTCGGTTTCACCTAATCCCTCTTTAGTGGAAGTCAGCGAGACAGTTGCGCATGCACTTTATTTTGATCGAGGTTTCGCAGTCTGTGGTTATATTAAACAGAGTTACGTTCTGATCACCCCAAGTGTTCAACCTGTTTCTCTGCTTTGACTTGAACTGGGCCAAGGTAGAAAAACCGCTTTCGCAAAGACAGGTCGTAATGGATGGTAGGATCGCTTTGACAGCAAGAGTGGCAAGAGATGGATGCTCAGCCATCACATCGCTGCGCCAGAAGCAGGAAAGGTAATGCTGCCGCGCGCCTTTCTCTGCTTCTACTGTCGCGAGAGAAAAAACGAATACAAAATCCGATGAGGTTAAATTATTTCCGCAATTTTTTATTTGTTTCTCACAAGACGTCCGCGATCCGCCAGTTGAGAAACCCCGGCTCGCGCCACTTTCAAGTTTCCACTCGCTTAGAGTTTTGGAAAGGAAGTAAGAAAGTATATTAACACTTTAAAAAAAAAACGATACCCCACAAAACAAATATGGAAATTACTACTTTTTGAAGATAATTGATGTTTCTTTTTAGATTTACCAGGGTTAAGTATACTACTTCGCATGATTTTGCGACTTCAAAAACTACGACCTATCAAAATTTCCGTTCAGGATCAACTGTTGCCTCCTTCCGCCCTCCTTTTCATAACCGTACATGGCACTCTCAGCGGGTTCTTACTATATGACACTTATCACAAGTTGCCGTTGTTTTGATTTTCATTAAGTTTAGGATGCACGCGCGCTATGCCAAATCTTAAACCAATGCTTGCTTAAACGTCACACCATTCTTAGCACCAGATCGTACCTCCTCCATTATCTGTGACGGTGAGATTGTCACCCTCTGACCTCGAAAAATTGTCTTCGCCTTTAAGTGATTTCCGTTCCTGAAATATCATGGCGAGTGAAAGGAATTGACACGCGTGGCATCGGAAATGCGTACGACGATTCAACGCGTGTTGAGAGCACGAGCAGAGGTCCACGAAGATCAAGCCAAGCATGGGACCTCAGCAAGTAGCCATATTGTGTACCGACCAGCAGGTCGTCACCCACAAAACCCCAGTGTGCAGTGCAAAAACGTTCCGGAGAGAAAAACAACCATTCCAGTAGACCGGCGAGGTGAAGCAATAATTTATTATTTAACTAAGAACCTCAGAGGGAGAGCGTCTTGCTGCATGCAAAGTTAACTCCAAACGCAAACATAAGTTCGCTTTCGCGAGGAAGAAGAGAATTCAACCGGTAGGTTGAGCAAAACGCAATGTCAAGAGCGGCGATCGTTCAGCAGAATATCTTGAAATTCTACGAAAGCAAACACATAATCTAGGTTCACCTTATGTCTTCCTCTGATCGAGAGGAGCTTTTTCAGTCTGCTGCCTTCCTTCGAACCTGCACAGTGACAGAGATCACGTGACCGGCGATGCTGCGTACATGAAATCAACGCTGGCACGCAACCGAGGCTGGTTGCGACATAACGTCGAGTCGTTACAGATGGCGAAACAATTGCTTTCGCCTGCGACAGCGACTTCGATCATGTGAAAGCGAGTGAAATCAATCTAGCGTAATGGACGTGTAACCGAAATGTTTAGGTAATAATAATGATCAGTGTCCTTTCAATCCAACCGCACAGGCAATACCCAAGGGCTTTCCAGTTCGCAAAGACATTCCGGAGCATGGACGCAGATGTATGAAAAATGCATGAATAAGCTTTGCTGCACAGTTTTTGAGTGATTGGACGAACCAGTTTGTATGGCTTTTGACAGGAGTCCGGCGTTTTTTTTGCATTTACAACATCCCTGGAAATGAATCTACATTGCAAAACAAACTTGACTAACTGCGCGATTTACCGAAGCAGAAAAATGTCAGCTACGAGGTTGAGTAGCACGAAAATTACTACAAGCTTGTAGAGCTTGCATGAGATACATTTACAAGAAAAATACTTGTTCATCAAATCGTTCTTTTTCCGAGCACAATATTGTAGACGTTGGTCACACACAAATGTCGAGGGACGGTGCATTGGGTTTTAGGTGAATGACAAACCTGACGCCTTCTTTGAAGAAAGAAAAAGCAACGAGACAAAAATTTGTACACAACGAAGTCAACAATTTCAACTCAAACTGGAACAGCTTCGTGGTTCCTGCCAACCGCTACAATTTTATGATCCGTCGTAGAGAAACGACGCATACAATTCTTTTTTTTTTTCACTTAAGAAAAAGATTTGACGAAGCAAGGAGTTGCGCTATCACAGATCGCTGCGCTGTGAATGCGGTTCATTCATCGCTGCGCTGTGAATACCGAGTTGAGTCAAAGATCTTAACTATTCGACTAAACAGCAATTTCTGTGTCATAATTTAACAGACAAAATAGTTTCCGTACATTCTTACGAAAACAGGATTGAATAAATGCAAAAATGCCAACCTGTCGTGCCAGCTTCCTTTGCTTTCGGCGATTCCGGAACCTATATAAGCCATAAACAAGCAACCATGAGTTCACTCGTAGGTTTGAAAGACATTCGCTATCGAAATCGTTGCATCTCGCATTTGGCGAAACTGACAAAGATTGATTACGAGGAAGATGCATCAGCAACTTTCTTGCTTTGTCTCTGATCAGCATCCGCGAATGTTGCGCAAATGATATTGCTAGCCCATCAGAACAAATTGAAACAAGTTAACTAGGCGGAGATAAAATATTAAGGCAATCAAGACCACAGACGCCAGCGCAAAGAAAAGGCAGGAGGGGAATATGAAATTTTGGCGGCAGTTGCAATGAACAAGATAGTCAAGGTGCGCCGGCCATTTCTTCAGTTGTAATGAGCATTTTTTATGTTTATGTGAAGCTTTCCGTTACCACGTGCCACTTTCTATAGCTCAAAACTGCAGACCACTCTTCAATGATCCATGCAGAAATGTACATATTGATGATTTATCGCCGCTATTGTGACGATTGGCTATAGATGCAATGGATATATCTATTCTGAGTTTTGTAGATGAGCGATACGCTACAATAAGTTAAACGGCAATTTATCTTGATTTGATATCACGTATCTTGTAGGGTATAGCCCCCCTTTCCATAACTTGGTCAAGAGGACTGTTATAAATTGCGCATTTCGTCAACGGCTGAGACAATGTTCAAAAAGGGTCAAGTCATCCCCACTGAGGTTCATGCCCCGAGTGCGGCTCCAACTTTCTGGGGACCATGCAACGAGTAAGTTGCGACTGCTAAGCGTTGCCACGCTTCACTGACGGTTTCCTATGCAACTATTCGGCAGGCATGATAATAAACATGTCAAACTCGTCATAACCAAACGTCGCTTGCCTGTTTGTGAAAGTCACACCAGGCTCCATATTTACTTTGCAGATGCACTGCAACATGGCGAGACGTTTATTTACCAGCATAAAACAAGCAAAGTTACGAAGCACGCAGTTTGTGAGCACCGCGCCGCAGCGTGTACGTTGCGCAACACAAGTACAACTGAAAGCGACCAAACGCTTGTTGGAACAACGCATTGGAATGTGCAGAATTTACAAGTACGCTTCGCTTTTACGCCAAACCCGCAGTAAAAGTAAAAGTTCAGCATCATCACTTGACGAACTTCACTGGACGTTAAAGCAGAAAGAAAAGTAACAAACTGCATCGTAGGCTTTCGAATAGTGGAGCAGCGACTCCCCAGTAAGAAAGAATTGTTGCGCGTTACGGAAACGGTTTTGCTCTTTTTGAGACGACCGTTGGCGCGCAAAGTTTCCACTTTATCAAATCAAACGACCCTCACCTCCGACACGTGCTCCACCACACCCATGGTCATCGCCCAGAACATGCCGAGCGCCGCAGCTGTGGACGACTGGCCCATTTGCGCCGTTTGCGGCTTCACCGTCATGTTGGGACTCGGGGGGGCGCTGGTCGATTCCTGCGAACAGGAAAAACGACAAGCTGCGTTTGAACCATTTGTGAAGATGATGCTCGCTTAGTCGGAACTTGTCGCCTGAGTACAAGCGCAAAGTGACCAACCTTTTCTCAACAAAACGCCAACTGCGCTCGTTACAAGTCGCAAAAACTCGGACATTACAATGTTTTCACAGCGTTCCGGTAGTTTGACAGCTTCAGGCAGATTGCGCATTTTACACGTCTTCGTGATAGTCTAAAACGTTTAAATGATTAGAACAGCATTCTGAAACACTGCACAGTTCTAAAAAACACCCCAAAATTCCTCAACAGGCAGCTACAGTACTATTTTCAAAATGTTATCGAGAGGTTTTGGCAAAGCACGGGCACAAATTAGTTGTGCGCGACCACCAGCAGGCAGCAGGTCTTGGCAGCAAAAGCAGCAACCGATTCGCAGCCAGTCGCCGCGTAATTCAACAACGAATGATGAACACAGCGCTGACTTGAACCGTGTTGTTTTCTCAAGCAAATCGCGGATGTGAAATGATTGAAATGCTTTGCGCTTCCGCAACAGTTCTCGGCTCCGCACACCGAAACTGTCGTTGAAAAGGAAAAAAAGACTGCCAAGCGAAACTACTACTTTGTTGTCGCTCATCTTCGTACATACAATCATTTCCTGTTTGTTGAAAAAGGCTAGCTGATGGTCAGTCACCTCAGCGCGTCACGAGACCGGGCCGTCGGTCATGTATGTAAATTTCTACAACAATGTTACAATAGTTCTGGATCGTTGGCTGCCGAAAGCACGCGCTCAGTGAGACAGCAACAACAAACGCGCACGTCACGCGTAAGCAGAATGATCGCAGTCGTAATTTCTGCGGTTTGGCTTTCGTATTCTTCAGTCCTATTGCCTCTCTTTGTTTCAGTTTATTTGGGAGTAAATCGCCGTTTTTCAGAACATTTCTTGCACACAATTTCTAAGAACGTTTTCTTCGCTGCTTTGTTGAAAATGTTTTGGCAGAGTGCTCGAAACATGTCAGAAGAGCTTCAGCAAACCACGCTCGCACTTACAAATCAAGTCTTGCTTTTATCAGACATTTGTGAAAAACACGTATTTGCTTTCTACAACAATTTTTTTCAGCGTGAACAGGCAAATTCACGTTGGCGCCCAGATGTTTCATAGAACTTAGGTTTTCCTCTTAAGCAACGCAAATAATACATACAAACACAGAAACAGAAGAAATACAAGGCCGTCAAAGCTTCGCAGTGCCCGGGCAATGTTTGTCAGGGAGCGCTTATCTCGGAACAAGCATGATTTACACAAGACCCTTCGCATTCGCGTCACGTACCGCGCTTTCGGGCATGAGAGACTGAACATCCGTCAATCTGTGCTCGTAGAAGTCCCATCGGCCATAACACAGGTCGATGCCACCGATGAACGCAACTGACTGGTCAATCACAACAATCTTCTCGTGGTGGGCGTACAAGATAGTTTCGCCTGCGCAGTAGTAGTGCATAACACTGTTACGCAAAAAAGAATTTGTATTGTAGCACATCGACAACAAGCGCGGACAAGCGGTAGATTTGTGTTTGCCATGTTTGCATCTTGCGCTGTGGGGGTACAGGGTCCGAATAATAACTGGGGAGGCGAACGGGTCGTTGTGCAACAAAACAAAGAGCGGCAAAAATAGATTTTCAAAGATGGCAAACATTTTTAGGTTGAGCACGCGCGTCTGATACTAGTAAGCTGGGTTCGATTCCGGGTCGGATCATGCGAAAGACTTGAAAAACGTGCTTGTGGCCTGTATAGCCTCGAGCCGTGCCCGATGTCAAGGGATGGGTGCAAAGGGAAAGCTTACGCACTCGCGGTATTGTCATTGACTTGCCACCAATGCAGTATTCACTGCGAAAGTAGCCGCGCGGTCACTGATATAGAGGAGCGCAAATGGGCACCGCTGACCAGTCGTTACCCTCTAATGCAGTGGTTCGTAACCTTTCCAACCCCGGTGACCCCTCCTCTACGGTTATGTCATTAATGAAAGTGGTGGTCGTTGTTCTTTGGGTATTTAAAAGAAAATACTTTGGCATTCCTTCTGGGGTCCTCTGGGGTCATTAGGGTTTCTATTTTTAACCACTGCTCTAATGGTAGCTTACTAAACGAGAGTAATAAATATGAGACTGAAACGTTTTTACAAACTGGCCTTAACCAGTGATTCGTCCCTAGGTATGATCGTATTTCTTGTATTGAAACAAAGTCCATCACTGACTTTGTGCAACGGCTTTTACATCTATACCACTTAAAAATTATTAAGCGCACTTGCAGCTCATCGGGCGGCTGCATGCGTGTTGTACAACATATTGTAACCGCCGAAGCATCCTGAAACAAGAGCTTTTGGACATTTGCTAATGAACTACAAACCTTATTAAAAGCCTATACATCGGTCCTGTGGACACCAACCGCAAACTTTTGGCTTTTATATTAAGTGACACATCATCGACTGAGCAGTGGCTAATGTCCATGCCATCGTTGAGCTTCTATTCGTGTATTCCTGTATCTTTTGTTTTGTCATCAGACAACAGCGTCACCAGAGCAGTAGGAAAAAGCCTGATGTTGAGCCAACAAAAGCATTCACGAGCAGGCTACGTAACGTTTCACGGAGTCGCTGCTGCGCACCGGCTCGGGCGAAATGTTTTCTTCGTAAACAAAGCAACACACGGCGACATTTGCTTGGAACACCAGACTGACATAGAAAAAAACTGTTCATGTAAATGTGACTAAACGAGAACATGAACCCAGGAAGAATAACTCTGGCATCATGACTGCTGGCGTCAATGTTGCCTTTTGCAGTGAGATCGCATGTTTTTTTGCCAGACTTGGCAAACAAATAATCACATCTGTGCTGTGCTACCTTATTTGATTAGCTATAAGTAAAGCAACTTGTAAGACAAATTCGTCCTTTTGTTATATTTTTCATTTCTTTCTAGTTGTCCCTTCTTTTTTAGCTTTATTTTCTGCAGTTCTGTGCATAAAACATGATTTGCTCATCAGGTATTTTCTAGAAGTAAAACACTGATCGGCTAAAAGCGCAGCTGAATCACTTATCAGTCAATCAAACGGAAACTTTGCAACTGGAATGACGCCTCAATTTAAAGCTTGAACAAAAGCGAGTTGTCAAAATTTTTGTATGATGCGTACATGAGTTTTCAGTGTCACTCTGCATTACCAGTATCGACATTTACGGGTTTGCATTTGCACAACCGTTTTTGCCAAACGGAACATTGCCAAACCGCTGACGGTGACAGGCGTTAATAGATTCGCGATTTATAATTTAATTTTTGTAACTCAAGCTCGCAAGGTTGTGAATTAAAGTAAACCATACGTTGGATTAGTTGAGTTTAACACAAAAAATCAATTTTTCAGGCTTTGCATGACGTAAGTTGTATGAGATTGTAATGTTGCTGCATATAAATTGCAGGCTTTCGGAGCACTTCTATTTTTTCGGCTGTTGTTCGCGAAAATGCGTACACATGTTGCAAAGCGAAACTCCATCAAATGTGAAAAATTTCAAAGGACTACATCCAAAAGTCCCGTTTTGAAGTTTTCATTGAAATCGACCGTAGATTTAACATTAATAAACAAAAAATCAGCTGAAGATCCGATCCCAGATCTCGCAATGTAAAGACTTCAAGCAGTAAAATATTTTTCTTCTGACGCCAGCTGGTTACGTTAAGTACTCTACATGGAGTCACAAACCATTCTTTAAACAGGCAGTTGCATTCAATACTCTCATAGGGATAAATTTAGCTGCTTTTCCATACAAAAACATGAACAAAATCATCCATATCCGTTCTTTAACAACAGTGAAATACATGGGTGGCAAAAGGGCGGTCCCGACAGACGTTTTGTGCTTGCAGCTGGGAAATAAAGGCGGACGCCAGCGATCATTCTTATTGCAACAGCGCTATTAAGATTTCGGTATTTGAAAACAGAACAAACCACCCGAAACAAGCGAGGTCGCACGCGGATTGTCTTGTTTGCCAGCTACACTTAAGGTTTCGGCCCATGTAATGGGTGATTAAATATTGGAACCGCGTGGTATTCGTTCACCGTGCAATGCGCGTTGAGGTCCAACATGAACAGACACGCGACTACGTCACAGTAGGGTCGGATGGAGCAAGCAACTTGCAGCGTGACCTTTACATGCGCTCAAATGCCCAGCCAGATACGTAACCACATTCCAAGTATTCGAAACCTAGTTCTTGCCTCCTTATTTTGGTCGCTTGTTTTTAAAATTAAAGCACTAATAGTGGATTATGATATTGTAACAAACAACGTCTGGGATTGTTCCTAATACGACGAAAACCCAGCGACGCTATTCTAAAAATGATCGCTTCAGATTAGGTCATAATTTTCAAGCAGGGTGAACTTGGTACAATTACTACGCCTTAATTTTCGTTTAGTCGTTCCCATAAATTTACAAAGTTTCGAAACTAACGTGCATTTGAGCTGATTGAAACTTGTGCCGATTTCACATGTGGTACATCTATTTTACAACAGCAACCTATTTTTAAGTTAAAGCGTTGCCTTTATTTGAGTTGAAAAGGCGTCCTTGCGACTGAGGATAAAACGCATACCATTTCATGGTGATGGCCACATCTAACGAAGCACTACAAAGCAGCGGCAGAACCAGCTGACTTTATAGAATGATCGTAGCGGTGAGAGCGAATTTAAAGCCAGGAATGGCATAAACTGGAACAACAACAGGGGTTGCCAACAGCAGAGTGGAAAAATGCACTCAACAAAGTCTTGCATTTTGTCTTTGACACAGAAAACTGGTTTCAAACATTAATGTGCAACAGAATTAATAATATTGACGTTGAACAAAGTTACCAAAAAACGAGTATTTCGCAAAACGCATGCATTCAGGCACCGACAAGCAGATACACCAAAACTGGCATGAGCGGTGTAGTAAGCGCTTAAGTTCATGACCTGATCGGTCGCTTACCAGCGAGGTCGGGGTGGCGCACGACGCAGATGTTCTTCGGATTGAGCGCTTGCAAGGTTCGCTTTGCGTACATGCTATCTAAACCGACTGCCACTTCAACTTCCTTGTAGAGTTGAACGTACACCTTGACGCCTTCATCCTGCAAAAATAGCAACACTGGCTGGCACAGCGTAACTCAAGTGCGTTTCTTCAGAAAGCAAGAATTTAACTGGCTAAGCGGTACAGTTGGTTGAGCACCGCCACCGAAGCTGCTAGGCATGGTTCGGATCAGTGGTGTAGAAGCCGGGGGTGCAAATGCGCCCCCAAAACTTTTGATTTATCGAAAATCCGGGCGCAGATGTTTCGACACGTTCTCATTGTGTGATGAATGAAACTAACTGACGGAATACGTCTGAATTTGACTTTTTCTTCACCAAGGAAAAAATGAATGAAGACCTTTTTTGGAGGTCACACACCAAAAACAAGGTTTTTTATGTGACCTCCAAAAAAGGTCTTCATCATTTTTGAGATACAAAATTTTCGGGCAAGTTTGAAGAAATTCGGGCATAAATCCTTCGCACCTCCAAATATTTGTCTGCCCCTACACCTACAGTCGGATCATACCGAAGACTTGAAAAAAACGGTACTTGCGGCCTGCCCAGCCTCGTGCTCGACCTTGACGGGTAGGTGCAAAGGAGCGGTTCACACGCTGACTCGCCGCATTCATTGCGAAAGCAGCCGCGCGGTCAGCGGGGCAAGCAAGCGGTGACGGGCGCCCGCAAAGGACATTCGTGACGCTTCGAAAGGAGAATCGAAGCCGGGTACGAAACTTAAAATTGACGTTCCACACTGCCGAGACTTTTACTTTAGCAAATTTCACGCTTGAGTACGCGCCATCAAAGGTGGTAGGCAGGGTTCGGTCATACCGAAGACTTAAAAAACGGTACTGGAGGTCTGTCCAGCCTCGTGCTTGGCGTTAATGGGTGGGTGCAAAGGAGCGGTTCACACGCTGGCTCGCCGCATTCACTGCGCAAGCAGCCGCGTGGCCCACGGGGCAAGCGAGAGGTGACGGGCGCCCACAGACCACTTGCTACGCTCCGAAAGGAAAATAGAACTCGGGTACGCAACTGATTTGATGAATTTTGCTTTGGCACAAGAACTTTGAAATTGACGTTCCACCCTGGGCTTTTTACTTAAGTAAATTTCAAGGTTATGGTTGGATTTCGCATGTTTTTTAGCTTCGATTTCGCAATAATTTGATTTCGCATGGATTTTTGGAAAATTTTCCAGTCGCCTACTTGTTTCCTCAAAAATCAACTTTTGATTATTTTATTGGCAGTTTGACAATGGTAAGTACTGACTGGTGCTTCGATGGCACGAAAAAAACGCTATTTTATACCACGATCATTCTTTTACCACTCCTCTGGTCATAAACAATGAAAATTAATGGCAAATGTTCGAAATCAAATTTACGTTTTTCACTAAGCCTCTGCTAATACAGTACTTACCGGACGCCAAATATCCATTTTCATTAAACCTCGCTAGCACGGGCAAATGCTGTTTTTATTGATGTATTAAGCAAACAGAACTAGATAGAAGCCAACACATTCTCAGAATGTTTTCTTGGAACCACGTATTATTTGATCCTGAACAAATAACCTTTCCTTGACGACGTCACAGCAAAGTAACCCATGTCCACTACAAAATATAATATAAAATCGAAAAGGTTCACGCCATACTGCCTGCGAATATGCATGCTCTTATTTGGAAGACCATGGTAGTACCATCATCAAACGACATGCAAACAAATAAGCGGGGATGGTTCCGCTTATCTTTTCTGTTGTGAACGACATCGGTTTCTCAGCACCAGTCAAAAGTGGCAAGTCGTGCAGCAATTGTGACACGTTAGACTTTTTCGTGAAGTACAAGAAGTGCTGCGACAAATGCTTTTTTGGACCAGTTGTTACATAATCATGCCGTTGAACACACATGTTCTTGCGCGGTAAAAAAGATGGAAAGCGTCAGCGAATCACAGGTAAAGATTTTTAATTGAACATTTTTAATTTAACCATTACGTTTTTTTTTATCAAGAGCAGCAAACTAAGTGTTTCCTTCACAACGCTTTTATAAGCAAGGTTCTACGAAATGAATGGGAAGTTCTTGATTGGTACAAAAAATAGTAATCTTCCAGGTATCAATATTACAAAAGACATGGAAGTATCGTGCCCAGAGCAATATATTGCACTTCCGGCGTCTGTGTAAAACCAGCATACTCGTTGTAATTAAAATCGCGGTTACTTTGTAAATAAACTTTTGCTCTTACAGATTGGATGCTAACAGTGTTGAAAGCCTAGCAGCACTACTTGGATTTTTGTTCAGAGGGGAAACGCAAAGGTTCTGACATTCTGGGTTCAAGTTACAGCATTGCCAGTTCGCCCAAACGTTGTTACAGGTGTTGGTAAGGCACAATTATGCAACCTCGCAAAATATTTTGCAAGAGAACGACAAAATCAAAGCGAAGTCGTGAGCCCACATCATGTTTGCTTTACGTCAAAATACACATAACAGCTGAGCTGGCATGGCGGCAAGCTTTAATGCAGCTTGGGTCTTATCGTGTTTTCGCATCGTTGGCATATTCGAAACGTTTTCATATGGCCTAGCCCGTGCAACATTTGTTGCCACCTGCAACAAAGTCGCGTTTCACAGCAAGAGAACGAGTAAATCAATCCTTTCATTTAAATTCTAGCAGTGCCAGACGAAATAGTAGCAAGCGCTCGATACTGTCTGCTCTGTTTAGAAATAGAAATAACGAGAAGCAGTGTGGAATTTCGCATGCCAGTCTAACCAGCAGCAACGCTTTGCAACGTTGTGCACAACTGATTCAGACATTCGATCAACGACTCGAAATAATGTAATTGAAACCGTGCGAGACGATAAACAGTGGAATGAGGTATTTCAAGAACGGAAAACTTTTGGTCATGGGAGCTCTAAAAAAATGTATACGCAGTACATCGGTATGTTTTAGTTTAAATCTGCCATTACCAGCCGAGACAACTCAAAATCACCAAGACCGCTTCGACTTGCTTTTTACAAATTCTTCGCTTCGCACGCCAGCCAGACGGCAGCGAGGTCTTGCGAGTTAAACATTTGGTTGGTTTGCGAAGTCAACGCAGAATACATGAACAAGAAAGAAAAACAACTTCAATCTACATTTCCACAGCGCGAGCGTGCAGCGCAGAATCGGCGCAGCGCAACTGAAGATAGACCAGTGGTTCTTTACTGGGGGTACACGTACCCCTTGGGGGTACCAAACACTGCAACAGGGGGTACGAAGCACCAACATTTTTAGGCATACACGTCCTGAAAATTTTAAAGATGTGTTGTCGATTGTTGTGAGTGCAGTAAACTTTGTCAGAAGCCACACCTTGAATCACGGCCTGTTCAGAGTTTTTAGTAACGAAGTCTAAGCTCAACACAATGTTCTTCTTTACTACACGAAAGTGTCATTGCTATCCTGTGTTCGAGTGCTTATTCGTGTTCGTGAGCGGCGCAAAGAAATCGAGCAGTTTCTGAGACACGGAGGTCGTGGCATAGCAGAGCACCTTGAAAATGAGTTCATTATGTCTCTGGCATAGGCTACCTTTCAGATATATTCAGTCACCTCAACGACTTAACACCTCCATCCAGGGAACGGCAATGAACATGATCAAAACTAGGGAAAAGATCACTGCCTTCACTAATAAACTTTCAAGCTGCATTTGTCTCATGTGATCAGGCAACTATGCTAATTTTCTACAACTTAGTATCAATTACTATTTGATTTCAGACAAGGGGTACGAGAAAATTTAACGAAAGCTCAGGGGGTACGAGTGGGTAGAAAGGTTAAGAACCACTGAGATAGACAATGTATTGTATTGAATAACGTCTTCACTCCCACGCGCAAGGCGCTTGAATTTAAGCATGCATCGCAGTAACATGGAATATGCAAATACATGAAGGAAGACGAGGATACATACATGGCGGTAGTAGAGAGGATACGCTTGATGGCGCGAATACATTCACTTTGATGAAACACAAGCTTTTGAGACATACGCATGAATGACGTCATCATGCTTATTATAATGTAGTACTGCGATGACATCCAAGTACATCGATTTATAAAATGCATGAGGGAGTGGGAGGCTGCGAAGGACCAAGGGTCATCTAGGCTGCATACCTCCCAAGGGCGAAACCCAGCAATGTCGTCGCCCAGGAATTCCTGCATTGCGAGGGCGAACGCCTACCAACCGACATGACTGCAACATGAAGGAGCTCATGTCACTGACCTGATGCTGGGCGACGACACGCGCACCTATCGCCGCGCAGCACACGGCGCGATACACAAGTTAAATCAATCACACGCGAATTCACCGCGGCCGCGTTACGACAAATTGATCACTTCATGTCATTTCCGGACCGTTAGCAGGAGGTTGGCAAGCACGTCCGCGCCGTGCAACTCATAAAAAAACAAATAGAAGTTCCCAGAATTCGGCCGACTGGCAAGAACTGAAACGCGTCCACCGAAATAATTTTGACGCAGGTTTCACGTTGTTTAGGTCGCGCGCCGTGGTGCGACATTAATATTTTTGCGCTATGGCAACGCTGAAGTTCGCTCAAGACTGGAAAATGCTTAATCTTTTCAGCACCTGACGTCAGGAGCTTGGTCGTGCGATCAACAAAACCTTACTTTTGATGAACATCGGTGCCAAATTTTCGACAAAGTACCTAATTTTGAGATCACTCCGAACGGATTCGTTTAATGTATAGAGTACACTCCCACAGCCAATCTTCAATAAATAGCCGTACCACAGATCGCAGGTTTCAACCTCGATCGAGCAAATATCGAAATATTCCTGAAATTCAACATCCAGTGTGATTTCGTGGGAACAAGCGGACCACGTCTACAAGCAGAAACATGTCGTCTTGAGTTCCTGCACGGCTACGGCTCAAGTGCTTGGATTTTCCTCTTAAACTAAAAATATTCACTTCAATAAACGGCATTTAAACTGAAGGTAACAAGTGAAAAATAACGTGATTGTCGTTCTTCTCGCCTAAAAGATTCCACGCTCGCAGTTGGAGAGTTGGAGGTATAGCTTTGACGCTGCGTTACGTGCCATAAATTACGCTGGTCAACAAATTGACAGCGTCGTTGTTACCTTTACGATGTTTGTACGTCGATGGTATAAAATCGTTGAGCATTTGTAGCAATTTTCGTTTAGGAAATTCGGTCGATTGCGGAAAGGCATGTTCGACGAGGGTCTTCAGCGCGGATGTGAACGATTTGTTCGCAATAACGAATTCAGCACGCGCTACTGACTTCCGCGCAATTCTTTCCAGAATTCACTCGCAACATCCCGTCAAATCGAACTCAATCGGGTGATTTCCACCAGCCAGGTCATTTCTTCGTATCATGGAGCTTTTGCAAGCTCGGCAGTAGACGAACTGCCGCGGCGAAGCCTGTATGTTGGACTAATGCCATGGGGAAAACGACCCATGGCTTGGGTGCACAGGGGGACATGGCTAGCACTGTCTGGAAAAATACGCTGCATCTGCAATACATCCACTTGCGCACACAGCTGACACATACACTTTTCAAATATCAGTGGGTAATTCACGCACGTTTTAATTGCTTACTAAGAATTCCATCAAAAGAAGCCAATGTACGTCTCAAATTTACCATAACCGGGTTAACTGCGCATTGCAGCAGCTCTTAGTTTTGTAAGTAAGTTCTCTCCACAATGGGTGTAAGCAAGGAATCGATTTCCTATTTAAAGATTTGCTGATCGATTCCTTGCTTACACCCATTGTGGAGAGTACTTACCTGACTATAGACATGTGTAAGTTTGAATCATCGTAAAAAGATGAAAGCGGAGCCCAGTCGGCTGATTCCTCGAAACCTAACAGAAAATTTAGAGCCTTTGATTGTCGTTGGAGTTTTAATCAACAGTATTCGTGTCAAATATCTCCATGGAAGATTTTCAAACGAGGGATAAATGTGAGGAAGTCATTCACCGCACACTGCGTCTTTTCGACCGATCTTTTAAGTGGTCTCACTACTTGTCAAAGACTCATAAAGCGACCGTTCGCAAAAACTTTATTCATGTAATTGTCGCTTTAGAACAGGTAGCTACATATTTTTGAAGGAGTGACGCGCAGGATGACATGCGCTAAGAACGTTACCAATGTTGAAGTCAATTACAAATCGCAAAAATGTTAAGTTTGCAACTGAATTCTAATACCATTCACATGAATTCCCTGTTACGATTGAATTACAATGGGAAAAACAAGGGATCAACTGTTATTCATAATAGTCGGTATTAAATATTTTCGAACAAGTTCTCTTTACATTTTACCGACATTAGTGAAATTCTTTATCCTCTTTTTTCGGCCCGTGTGTTAAATCTCTGCACAAAACAAGGCACTTCCCTTTAAAGAGAAAAATGTACACAAATTTCTCTTGTTCACAGGGTTGACAGATGGAGCTTTGAACCAAATACAGACCCATATCACTTCTCTCGCCAACAAGCAAAACCTTGAAAATCTTATTTTTAATAGGTGGTGAACCTACATAGAAAATCAACATCTTCTCTAATCACCACTGTGGTTCAAAAGTGGACTGTCTACATTCCCAGTTGCTTTGTATAAATCTCACTTTCACGTAGTCCAACTACTCAAATGCTGGCCCAAGGAAAACAGACGGATGCTATCTTTTCAGCGTCATGCTGCAAACCGCTGCAGAGCAAAATCGCCTGATTGGTTGCAGTAAGCACAGCGGCAACCCACGCAGTTTTATCTTAGCCAGACTTAACACTTCTCTGCGATGCCTGGTTCCTTCTGAACAATACCATGATGGGTACACGTTGCGACCAAGCGTTCATAAACGAATGCGTTCATCATCCAGCAGACGTAAGACCAATACGAAATAAATTAACTTCATGACAGCTCCGTGTCGAATTGCACTTCGTCCGCCAAAGTCAAACCTTTGGAGAAACTTAATTGTCGATGGGTCCTCGAGTGGACAACCTGGTCTGTGAGTTCTTTTTAAGTCCTGAAATCTATTACAATTAAATTTCAACTATCTTGTCAAACTGCAAAACACACTCAATTGCAATCGACTCCGTGATTGCCTCGAACTGCAAGACGCCATTATGTTTGCTCCGAACATGATTCGATTCAAAACGAGATGCAAACACATAAGCATGAGACCAAGCTCTCACTGGAGCGCTTGTCTTTGTGCTGGCTTCAGTGTCAAGAGCTGCATTGTTCAATAGAACATTAATGAAAGTCGTTGAGCAAATCGTTTCGACACAACAGGAAAGTCACAGAGGAACCCGCATTTTCAATTCCAGGGAAGAAAATGTCATCGGCATTTTGCAACGCTCGATGCACCGTAGAAGGACAGTTCATTGGTAGGCAACGACCTTTTCCTACCATACTGACCTAAAAACGTTTTTAGCTTTCCAGCGGTTCTTTAACCGGGAGAAACTTCGAAACCTTTGAGAGGACAACAGCTCGACTTGCAAACAAGCCGTCGGTATACGTGAGAGGCAATAGATCTCCGGCAAGCCAGAAATCGCGTCCACGTGTACTTACTAGCAATTCAACACAGATTCCAAGATCCAGTTTTTAAAAAGCTTCCAAATCACTGCTACTTAGCGAGACTCAAAATGCTATTCTACATGGTTCAATAAAAAGCCGGCTCATTCAGAAAAGCCGACGAAGACACACAGAAATTAGAAAATATTTTTTACCGCTTTCCTTTGCAAAACTTTGTCCAACCGCCAGTAGTCTCCGCGTGTGATTGGTCGCTTCAAATATATCTCAGGTGAAAGCCACCAATCAGTGATGTAGATTTCCTCACGTGCCTTTTCCAATGCGTCTGCCAGCGCTGACATGTAACTGCATCCATCGACAAACCTGAGCCAGACAAATACACGTAAAGCGGCGAAAACTCAAGGAAAGTACTAGGCCGGTCTAACGTCAAATTCGTTCTGATGTCTGCACTGGTCAGTCAGACTGCAGTCGAGCGAACGCTCATTAACTGTTATCTTTAAACGGCCTTCGGGAACAAACCATCGAATCATTTCCACACTACTTCCGTTAACGCTGAACCCTGAATTTAACAGTAGGTTGCGTACGATATTCGCACGTACAGTTTTAACATTTCCTTCGACGCTACATGTTGAAATGAACAATCTTCACGAACTGTTGGAATCAATACAAGCCATCTTCACGGCGAGACTGATGCAAAAATGACAATAATCTTAGAATTGTTTCAGACATTTTCAGTGGCACGTTAGATGCTCAAAGTGATAGCGACGTCTTAGCATCAGTGACAGGAACCTTGAGAGGCAACGACTAATGTGGCACAGTTTTTCAAATACTGTTTCAAGAAGTTTTTTATGTAAAAGTATAACAAGCCCCGCCAGCTGCATTTAAAACGTGGGTTTGCTCACCAATATGCGTAAGAGTTCGGTCGCTGAGGTGCAAAAGACTGGAGTCGGATTTCCTCATCGGTTAGGCCGTCGCATTGTTTTGCCACGCAGCGATTTATCGATCTCTTCCACTCGAGCGCTTCCTTGTCCGTTTGGCACTTTATCTGTAAGCTTTCCAGCGAAAAACATATTCTTTGTGAAGAAACTCAACACTGCTTCTTGCCGAAAATTATTCGTGACATTACACTGCAGTGACAGCAATTAGCACTTTAGTGCGTTTCTAAAACTTTGACAACAAAAAACTTTCTCGTGGCAAAAAATAATTTTCCTCATATGTTCGGGTTGCGCGCTGGCTCAAAAACATCACAAAAAAAACAGAAAGTTAGTTTCATTTGTTCATCTTTCCTCCAAAAACATCTCGCGATTTTCAGCAAGTTCCGCTGGTCCCCTTGTTTCCACACCAAGGTGCGACAGAGCTGAGTCAGATCATGTTATGATCTCATAACACCTGGCCCCGCGTTGGCCTTTGAGTCAATTTCCCGTGGGGCGTTTAAACAAAATTAATCGTTTTACGAAATTCAGGACAATACGATCATTTGAACAGAATAACAAGCGGCTGGCTTCAAAACCACACGCTCCGCTTCCTCCGCCGTTCCCTACCTTGTCGACGCGCTCGCGGGCATGGCCACGCGCGTCGAGCACTCACCTTCTCGATGAGTTGCTAATGATCAAGTTAGAGGAAGGATTTATATGGGAGATGCTCAACGTGCTGTCGAAAAGCATGACACCCTTCACGCTTTCCTGTTCCGGGTCGCTGTAGGCGATGAACGTGTCTTTGACAAAGCACCACCTGCAAAAGCATGTACGGTGAAGCGATCGTTGCGCCGACCTGTCCATCTGCACCGCCAGTCACGGATTGCCAGACGCGCACTAGATGTCACTCTGCGCGCACTACTGTCAACAACGGAGTAATCTGCAACACTCCGTCGAGCTACTGCACATGAGAAGACGCAGGTGCAAAACGCGCGATATAACCTCAAAATTTTTCATCGCGAGCTTACTTGTTTCGCCAACAATTTCCAAAACCGAATTCCGGTTCAGAATAATTAATAAATAAATAATTCAAAACTTAATTCAGGGTAACGCTTCGGTGGTTGTAAAAAAACAAAGGGAAACCAGCTACACCGTAGGTGGGATGCTACAGCACATAGAGATACCTTTTAATCGAACGCAAAGAAATGTTTTGCCATTTAACAGTTCAGCAGATATTTGCTTTCGTCGCGTCATTGAAAACCCACTGCAAAAAAACAAAGTTCCGCGCGACCCGACCTATGCGTTGGCGTAACCTGATCGTCGCCTGTGTTACCCAGGTTGATGTGCGATCCGTGGTCATTCGAGCAAAGCTTCCTTTTGCTCGACATCGAGTGGCTACTGTATAACTAACCTGATCAAAAGCGTTCTTGGACAGATAACACTGGCACGATAGACAATGGTTGTGAAAATGCGAAAAGGAAAGGACGTTAGTCAACTTCAGTGTGTGCGTAACGCCCGAGACGATAAGCTTCGGCCGTTCTATTCGAGTGCCTGACGGGGGGTACTGACTAGCAACGAAAAAGCACAAGCGTACTGAGTTATGCCATCAGCAGCAGCCGAATTGTTAGGACCGGGCGTTCAATCATCGAATTGGGATCCTACCCATGTTGGAAAAAATGGCGTTTTCTTCCGTTTCCCTCGAAATCTGGAGAATCATTTATTCAAACAACGTAACCGAGCTTAGCTGGGAAGTCACTAAGCAGAACGCACGGAGAGCTGCACCGGTGCCACCGTATCTGGCCAAATTCCACAGTGCGTGGTTTGGGCTGCGTAAATATCGGCGGCATACCTCTCATTCCAGGACGCGAACAGTTCACACGAGTCGCAACATCGTCCGCACATCCTTAGGTTGATTTTGTGACCTCCCGAACGCTTTTTCACAAGTCCTTCCCTGCAGACAATAAGTAACACTCAGGTGTCAACAAAACTGAAATTTGAGTGCTGCACATGACTGAAATCTTGTCGGAAAATGTGAAAAAGATTCTGAACTAAGCATGGATATGCCGCACACGCTTTCGTAATCCGCTTTCCACCCTACAAATCGATAACTGTCTGTACGATGCCAGCAAGTGGATAAAAATTAGCACGTCTGCATGCTTCACAAATTGATCAACCCTTTATTATGGACCTTGCGGTGAGGGCATGGTACTGTACAACTTTCGACAGCATGTTCTTTCTACTGACGAACTTGTTTAACAACTTTTGTTGAATAAAAACGGCAATTTTCTGACATTTTTAGGGTAAGCAGTTCCTACTGGGAACGTGACCTTGAAAGTTTGTTAGACAGCAATAGTTTTTCTGCTTTTAAATTTAATATGCACAAATAGGTATGTTCTTTCATATTGCTTAAGAATATTCCGACACTCAAACTGCACCGTCACCCAAAACGCAGATTACCGCAAAAGTTTCTGCTTGAAATCCGTGACCGATTCTTTCTTCACGAGAAAAATGAAAAACCACTGACAACATGACATGGAAATGCAGGGTTTAGAAAGGTAACACAGCCTTGGCATCCGAAGGCCGATCGATGATACGGGCCACACACATTATATTTCGTTCTGCCGGTCTTCGAAACAGACTAATGGATTCAAACTCTTTTTAGGTATCAACCCGATCAGCAACCTCATCAATGCTGTGGCCCTTTCCCTTAAAATCGAACTGTGATTGTACGATATTTCACAAAACTTCAAGATTTTGCGATCTCGGGCTTGTTGTACATGTCCATTTGACTGGGACCAGCGCCGGACATGCCATTACAGATTCGTACACCAGATAGATCAAAATTATTTTCCAAACAGGCAACCACATTTTCAATCTCACATTCCGCTTAGTAGAAGGACATGCTCGAACCTAGAGCGTAAGCAGACGGATCAAAAATGGAAACAAAACAACAGCGACGCGAACACAAACAGCAAAGGAGAACGCTCGAAGGAGATGGATCAGCATTAATAAGCGAGATGTGGATCACGATCGGAACAGGACTTTTCGGTCTGGGGACATTTCGGTCACGACATTTTTGTACATACAAAACTGATTATATTTGTTTATTTGAATGATTATACAGGCAGGCGAAATGACAGGGTAGCTGGTGTTATACCAATTTTTTTTGAGGAGTCATGATTGCGATTAAATATGAATTGCAATTATGTGTTTGGAGTATTTGTATCCAATTGAAAATGTCTATCATTTCATTTGCTTGCTGATGATAACGAAAATCATACGTTGATGCTTATTAACTGTTGGATCTTGAATCCTGTTTGTAATTTTTGTAAATAAAACCTTTCGTTGATTTAAGTGCGTTTGCATCAAAAAGTGAACATGTAAGATCTCTGCAAGATTTCATAGTCTGACCGAAATGTCTCGAGACCGAAACGACCAGACCGAAAAGTCGCGTACCCATCACGACAGCACAACCAAGACGCATCTTCAGTTTCCTTTCAACTGCCTCACAATACGAAATCCGAATAATGCTGTGGATTGCACGAAAACCCTTAACTTTTCCGTCAAGCAGGGTTGCTGGGTCAAGTCCGGTGTGAATTTTATTTGAAAATAAATAAGATTTTAGCTAATAAACTCGGTTAAAATGGGTAAAACCAAATGATCTATACCACGGTTGGTATGTTGCGCGTTTGTTGTTTACACTCATCTAAGCGTGAATGCATTGAACGGGTGCTACGTATTAATGTTACAAAATACTTCTAATCTGGAGTTTATTGATATCCACCCATATACAGCATTGGTAAATGGTAAGGCTACGCATATGAGTTTGTTTTGCGCATGCATCCATCACAAACCGTTACTCCAAATTACAGCTGGTTGTTGGTTAAAATAATAGGTCAGGTGTGTCAACAATCAATTGAAATGCTAGCCATATGAAGTCTGTATTGTGATTGCATATTATAATTTACGCGTGATGCATTAAACCGGCAGAGCAGGCGTTGCAGCAAATGGAGGCGAGGCACATGATTATGAAGCTACTGTGCCATATCTTGATTGAGTTGCTTGTTTTTCTTTGCAAGTTGTATTTTTGTTTATGACTTGGTTTCAAAATAACCGTTGACAGTGACTGATGGGAGAGGTAAACCACTCTCAGTTGCTCATCTGTCACAGATATTTTCAAGTTATAAACAAAGCCAGGACTTGTGCAGTCAACGACCCCATACCTACATATTACGTAAGCATCCGGTTTCATACCTTCAAAACGAAAAGTTGGAATTGACAAACTTGCAGGAAAAACACAAGCTGGTGGCGTTTTCTTGTTTATAGAGTTTTTGTGCAACAGATGTCACACTTGGATCATTTTTTCAATTTATAAGCATTATTAGTGAGCATTGGTGTCGTAATTCTATGTGCATTTATTATTATTTCGTTTTTTTACAAATATGGTTTCAAATCGTCTTTTTCAACTATCAGCTAATGCCAAAACGTAATTGTAACACATTGTGCAGTGTGCATTACAAAGCAAGGCGAGTATAGCGTACACTAGGCCATAGGCAATACTCAGACAAAACATAAGCATCAGAAACATCTTTGGTCTCAACATTGTTTAAAATTGCAATTATAACTAAATTTGATAACTCGGTCATGAACAAAGCAATTATAGCTTGGTAAACAGCATTGACTGGAACAAAGAGAACGGTAGAACCAACCCAAGAAAAAAAAGTTCTATAAAATATATAAATTTACTCATTTTTTATTTAAAAATGATACCTATCGATCATATTATTTTAGTAGAATTTTTTCAGATTTTTTTGTGTGAAAAATAACAGCTCACAGGCGGACAAGCTGCCGACTACCCGTGGGCGCTAAAGCGAAAAACATCCACACAGAACAGAAAAGGAACACATGTTTGGTTTCAAGCAAGATCGCAAGGTTTAAAAGTACATATGAATCAAGTTGCAATTCCACTTCCAAAAAGATCATGGAAAGTTTGCGCCCAGTGTAAAGTCAGCTTCATTTGAAAAGCGTCGGCGCCCGTTAGGCGATAAGCGAGTGAAAAATAACTGCAGGACTTCTTGCAATGGCGCACTTCCTGTTCTTGGATGCAATACTAAGCTTTCAACATTTTATCAATTGTGAAATTATTATGACAAGAAAATAGTCAAATTACTTTTATCACGCAGAAGCGTCGGCTGTACGAAAAAAAATGAAAATTCTAAATAAAATGAAACACAACATGCCACAGAAGTCCGCACAGAAAGGTTTTCGCTAACCGCAAATCTGATAACTGGAAACAATGCGGAATCATCGCATTCTTTCACACATTTTAGGGATTCCTCAAAACACAACGCAAATAGCAACCGCTGCATGATTTGAAAGAAACACAGCGGCCTAGGAATTCCAATAAAATTTAAAACGTTTCTTTCAAAAAAACGAATGATTGTGTTACTGAAAAACTGGTTCTTGTTGCGAACAATATAGCCACAAATATCGAATACATTATTTTACTCAACGTTTCAGCTTCGTCATAAACGGTGATTTTGGCTTATGACTAAGCTGAAACGTTGAATAAAATAATGCATTCGATATTTGTGGTTATATTGTTCGCAATAAGAATCTGCAGCAACTCCATGCATTGCTTTCCAAAAACTGGTTGTCATTAAAGCACAAAATTATTTGCGTGTCCACTGCGCAAAGACATGAAAACACAAGCAATACAGCCCGTTAACGACACAATGCTGATATTACGGACGAACCTCACAATAGGGCATGTTTTGGCACTGCATCACGAAACGTAACCGAAAAATAGGCAGTTATTTGGAGAGTTTGCTACTCTACAGTTGTACTTCTCAAAATAGCGCGCACGCAGCCTGACCAGCGCAACTTACTTCCCTTTCGTGCCGAGGTCTTGTACGAACGAGAATCGACTGACTTCCAAAAACTTTTTCTGCGAATACAGTCATGAGCGTACGTGAGAAACACCCATACGAAAACGGTTCACTGCGTCGATTTCTACGTAAAACACTTTCTTGAGTATTGAGTCAAATGGGCGAAGTGTTTACTGTAGCTTGGAGGACATGGGCTTAAGCAACGACGCCGTCTGTAACGAACAACTCATTCACAAGAGACAATACATTAATTCCCAAACTTCAACAGCTGTCGACAAATCCAATACAGAATCTTTACAAAGAAAGTGTGTTACTTAAGCCATGTTTAGTCGTTATTACATGCAGGCAACCCATCACAGCTGTTGTATTAGGTCAGCAGAAAACGACAACTGCATTCAAAAAACACCAGCTCCCCAGAAAAATGTATTCTAAAAGCATAAAACAGGAAGTATCTTGAACTAAGTTTGGCAATGCCGAGGTTAAGTTCTACATTGCAACTGAAAGTCGTATCGATCAGATCTCGCTCAAGTCGTTTGCAGTTCGTGCATCCATGCAGTTAAAGCATCACTGACTAGTTTGATGCGGTGATAACAAACCAAAATGATAATCAAGAGGTTTTAGAAATGAGACAAACTTCAACTGAAAAATATAACATGAAGGAAAAATCAAGGAAGCAGACAGGAGTTGCAGCCCTGCGTTGCTGCATGACTTTTGAGCGAAAAACAAAATCTGGAAAGCAGGTAATTGCTCACCGTTGCAAAGTTGTTCCTGTACAGCCTGCTCTCCAATAGTGCATTTAAATATAGCGTCAGTTGTTCCTGCAAAAAGATGCTTGAGATGATTTTTTCATAAAATGCAAAAACGCGGCAGCTATATAGTGGTTAGCAACATTTGCATCGGCAAAATTTATAATAGGCACAAGTTTTTGTGACAAAACTATTACGCGTTGTTGCTGTAAAGTTCGACTTCAAACTATCGCCCGGTTTCTTTTCACAGACTACCACTGAAAATCTTTGCGCAACGAAGCCCTTTGTGAAACTTTACTCAGATGGCAACGACACAAATCAAACACCGCTTTGCACAAGCCACAGGCGGTTTCACAAAATTCCAACAGGCCAAGCTTTTCAAAAAGACTTTACTAAGCGACTGCAATTCAAAAAGCGGTATACAATTTCTTAATATAGATAGCACGTAGCTACTTAGGTGTGTGAATGATGGTGAAACCGAATCCTACGCCGTGCTTGGTGTTTCTGAGTAACTCATCTAGGTACACATGTAACCTGAGTATTACGCCGCCAACAGACACAGAACAAACCAAAACGAGTGGCATGATGTTATCAACACCTGCAGGCAATGGGTAGTAACGATAACATATGCAATAACGACAAGCTGCAAACGCAAAACGACAGCATTCTTTAAATAGACGCCTCCCTGTGTGATCTCCCTCAGGCTAACAGCAAATCTAAAAAATAGGTTTGAATTTTGTGGATCAAAATTTCGAATATCACTGCAAGACTCTTGTTCAGTCTGAAGCCGCTAAACAGCTTTAGAGAGACCTCCATTTTAAAGCTAACGTGTCCAGGCACATTCGTAAACGAAGCACAACAGTCCGGCAACAAAACGAAATCCGTTAAAATCTTCATTTTACTGCTCGAAACAATCATAAAACTAACTGAAGTAATCAGAAAAGCGAGTATGATTCCACATGCAAGTGAAACGCACTTTGATTCGTTACACGAAGCACTCCGCATGGGCAAGAATTCATTGACGCATGTAACAATTGCTGACTACACAACATAACCTGAGTGTACCTTGCGTTTATCCATTGCGTCGGTTGACATCCATAGCTCTGGACGCTTCGGAAATTTGGGGATCTTTGCCTCTGCTTTCGAAACCCCTCTCGTTGTTTGGCGTCTTTGCTTAAGTCTGTGACACAACCCAGTTGCTAAAACTCACTCACCAATGGATCGTAAAACATATACTGCAAATGCAGCAACAAACAAAAAGCAGTATGGCGTGATACAACGCAGGATATACACGCATAGATAAAAAGTTTTTTTAAAGATCTGAAATTTCGTTGCCGAACGTCATTCAAATTACTCAGTTAAATGTATGGAGACGACAAGCACCGTTTTCTCTAGAGCCGCTGTCATGTCATCGCCAACTTGTCATTCCAGTAATGCAGCACACATTGCAAGTTGTGCACCTGTTCCTCTAACAGTCCAATCACGCATTGCAAACTTAGACTCAAACGAGAAATTTTAGACCAAAAACCCTAAATGTTACGAAACTAATAGCAGGTTTGCATGAGCTGTATGTCGCATTTAAAATGGAACACAAAACACATAAGCCTAGAACATTTCTGAACAAACCGTGTATTTAGTAGCAAAAACAACTTTATTAAGAACAGGTGATGACAATGCATTCAGAACAAGTACGGCAATCCCTGCCACAACTACCAAATTCTAGGAAGCTAAATATAACCGGGAAAAGTACGAGAAGTAGCTAACAAAAACAAGCTTGAAACGCAGCACACTGATATGGCAAACTCAGTCGTTTCAATTTTTTCGAAAGAGATTAAACTTTTACAAATACCGTGTACAGAACTGCCAATTCATACGATATCTAAAACACTTAATGGCCTGTTCCTGATGATGGGCTTGAACGTGTATAACTTGACGGTGAAAGTCCTGGTTGTATAAGTTTTCCTTGCGCGCAGTTTATCAAGTTATTCGCTTTGACAAAAATGTTTGCGCCAGTCGGCGATACATTTTGAAACCCAGCTAGTAGTGTATATCCAATCGTTTCACACTGGCAATGAAATAAAAATACACACACAGAAGAGCATAGTACAAAATCAAATTAATATCTCCATTGTTATAACATCCAAGAATATTATCCCATTCCCAGGTGTTAATATGCTGTTGTGTCTGGGCTAATTAACGAACTCTGCTAATTTTAGAAAACAAGTGGTTTACCAGCCAAGAGGTGGACCAGGGTTGACAATATCACTATGCACATGCACTAAAAAATTTATTACAAGCAAGCATCGTTTTTCAAGCAAACTTTTCTTAATTAGTCGTTTCTGTCGCAAAACCTTGCGGGAGAACAAATTTTACTGTTTGATTTTGTTTTCCTAGGTAGCCAACAAAGTCGCATGTCTGAAAGATGTCCTGCTTGCCAGAGAGGATTCAACCGAAGCCTTTCTGATCGAAACGCGCTGTTTCAAATCACTTGACGACTATGAACAGCTTCCGATTTCACACAACGTCCCACCCACCTTTTTGTTGGAATCGGCAACCTCATTAAAGTTCTGTACTCCCAGAGCTTTTCGTGCAGTTCTGCGAAATGGTTGTAGCGTCGATGGATTGTCCACGTGAATTGGCCATGGGTAACTTCAAGAGTATATCTGCATTCACCTCATCATTATGAAAGTCCGAATAGCAAGGCACCGTGCACGAACAAAACCATTGTCTACACATTCAATATATTCACTCACGTAAAAACGTCTTTAACTACTCTTTGAGATAGACCATGGAGTTAATAAGATGTTTTGATTTTGAAAAAAACTAATTCTGGAAGCTAAAATGAACTTGTGAATTTATAGTAACGCAGCATCAAAAGATTGAGATTCAATTTGTGTGGTGCATTACTGCTGCTTAGAAAATGGGAGAAGTGTATTACTATACTGTAAAAGGGAAAGTTATGTTTTCAAATTCTTGGATGCTACAAACGAGCGAACACATATTAGAAAATATTTCGTCATCACAATAGAAAACGGCCAGAACCGCAGCTATTACACTAATCCATTTGCACAATGTTTAGACATCGACTGATCCCGACTTGTTGCAGAATTTATTACCAGAGTATAGAAATTTGTTGATGGACAAATCAAATAGCTCTTTCAGTTTTGTTTGCATGCTCTTGGTCAGAATCTCCTTTATGACTGCTTACATGTCCGTTCAAACAATTAGGTCAACCCATCTAAACCAGTTATGTTCAACCCAAATAGCATACTGATGTTGCAATCTTGATCAGAGCCGCACATTGAATGACATATTACTGAGGGCCGCACATTGAATGGCTTACTTTGACCTTAGCAAATTGATACACTGAAGGTGTTTGAATTCCAACTGCAATGCTAACAGACGTGATATAAAGTGGCACTGAGGACCACCTGCATCAAAAATGTCGAGTTCAAGATTATCAAAACAGGGACAGGTTGTCAGTAAGTACGATACTTTTACTACAGTGAAAACCTAAACTGGACCGCACAAAACCCTCGACTAGGTCGCATACTGAGCAGCCGCAGGCAGTGGATTGGACATAGCTGAGCTAAACAATGCAAAGTTTTTAGAATACAATGTTGTGTATGTAAGACTTAACTTGACTCCTACATACCATCACAGTAACTGAAAAGATTCCATGACAATGAGATAAAAGTATATTGTCAAGTAGAACCTCAAACAATTTGATAACAACCAATAAATAACTACATTCAATAAATCGGAATGTTAGCGAGTTTGCCACAAAAAAATGTGACGTTAATTAGAATTTCTTAGTGTATGGTATCTAACGCAATACGGTCTTAAAACACAAGTCAAAGAATTCACAAAAAACTGAAGCTCATGTTTACACTGAAGAGAATATATGGCCGCAGAACATGGTGAAAAGCAGGGTGACTGCTATCTCGGCAAAGCACTTTGAGCATGCACAAATAATTATTGTTAAACTTTCTACAATTTGATCACAGAGCATCATGTTCAAAAATTAACAAAACTATTGATGTGAATTTTTTTAAGTTTATCATTATTATTAGTATGAAAAATGTCAATAAGCTATCAACCACAAAAAACATGGGCAAGAATTTCTGCTTCTCTATGATAAAAGCACTGATAAAACTAAATCTACCACAAGAAGCAAAAAAGTTGCAACATCTGTACATGTTAGGATGGAGTGGATTTCGATACGTAGAATCTCGTTTCACATCCAAAACTTTTATGGTCACTGCTGTCTTAGCCAAAAATGATGATGCCATTCCAACAATCAGACGACTTGGACTGCTGTATATTGACATATATGGTATCCGAGGCTTATAACCTGCATGCACATAACAATACAGTAAACCACAAGACACTACCACACAAATCTTGGAGTTATTACGTAAGTAGAAACTACTGACCAACTTTTCAATGTTTCTGGTAATGCAACAGCACATACTGTTCAAAATGGATATAAGCAAAATACAAACAATCAACCTGGGTAAAAAGCTGCTGTATTGTCAACCTCCTCTTCTCCGGGTGAAGGAAGTGGTAAAACTTCATAATGTTCTCCACCCTCTGACATGACAGTAACCATACGAACCACTTGTCGATGTTGTGCTGTGTCATCCACCTAATGTCAGTTAAAAATATAACAGTGCAAGAGAATGTTTCCACGATTCTCCATGGTTAGTATCATAAAATTCAATCATGGTTCAGAAAAAAAGTCATCTTTTGGTAAAAATATCACTGCACTTATCAAATAATGGTAATTAAGTATAAAATACCCAACAGGATATTTCAAAATGTACTAGCATGGTTAATTTTGATTATACAAAATTCTGCGCACAAAACATTTTTATTTCTTGTTGAGCATTTGTTTATGAACATGCCACACGGCCACTGCTAAAACTGAAAAAAAATTTTTTAATAGTGGCATCAACTTTCTTGTAAGCAATTATTAGCAAAACAAACCCTTTGAACTACAGATAGGCAACAGCTGCAAAGTCGATCCATGAATTGTCCTTACTTATAAAACAGTATATTTCACTAGAAAAGAGCAAATCAGAATAAAGTAAACGATGTTAAAACCTTTGGTGGGATTTTTGAGAGTTATGCTATGATTAACAGAAGTACACTGAAAAAAAAGTCTACTGATATTAATAAAAGCGTAACCACTTGATAGGTAGTCTCATAGTGATGTCATTGCATGTGGTGCTAACAATGCCAGCGAAATATCAGCCATAAAACACTAGTGCTTATTATTGAGCCCAAACATTGCACATGTTCATACCTTTTATAAGATGTTGATAACTTTGCAAGAGATTTTGTTACTCCCAAGTTAACAAATGAACACCAACTATGCTATCACTCTATTAATATGCATAATATGAAATAACAGGTTGTAGTTTATGGTTGTAAAAATCAGGCAAAAGTATATCTGAAAAATTAGTCTTTAATTTCATCTTTAATGAAAAATTGACAAGTAAGTCTATAACTAAACTAAGGATGTGACCATCAATCAAGATTTTCATATGCAAAGGAAGACAGAATGATCCAGAAACAAAAAAATGGGCAAGAAGCAGAAATAATTTGATAGAATGTTTCATAGCTGAAATTTTGTTCCAGGAATTTGACTTTCAAGTATAGGATGTGGACCACAAGCATTTTGTGCAAGATATTTTGGTCTCTGTGTGCAAATCTTTTCTACCATGATGTTTCACCAACACATTTGGATCAGGGATGGAAAAACTTTGACTCATAGACCACAGTGGATCCTAAAATTAGACAGCATGTTAAATCACAAGAAGATGGATGAATTTTATATGTAAATGAACAAGTACAAATGAGATGTAAATGCCATCATAAACGATTTTGTTCTATAACAGATAACAAACATGATGATGTCAAGCTTATTGCATAAAATTTAATCTGTAAATGCAGTTACTTTGAAACACGGCAAAAGCCACTCTCTAGTTTAACACTTATAGAGCCAGTCTACGATATATTTTTTTTTCGACTGCAGACTAGAAGACTTGCCACATCTTTTGACGCTTCGACCAGGTCCATAACCCGTACAGGAGCGGAGATATTCCTGCGCAAAGCCACGTGCGTTTAGGCGTTTTTTTTTCCGAAAATCCCTGAAAGCAGCCGGACACCAAAGTGTTAAGAGTTCACCGTATTTATGCCAGTTTCCAAAACAATTGAAGCCCAAACAAGTGCTTCACTTATTAAATTTGCTATTTGTCTTAACAGTTAAAAGCACTAGTGTTTCTGTGTGCTTTAGAGGAATCAGTCAACTACCATCTGCTTTCGTCCTTTTGCAATGATTCAAACTTGCACATATCTCTATTCAAATATGTACTTTCCACGATGGGTGTAAGCAAGGAATCGATCAGCAAATTTTTATTAGGAAATCGATTTCACGTAAAATTACGCATCCTCAGTCCTGAAAATTGCAAGCAAAGCTTACAGGTGAAAAGTTGAAAGGCTGAAGTAACAGCAGAGAAAAAACAAACTCAAGACTACAATCTAAATTTCGTAATACAAGCTCATAAATCATAACATCTTAACAAACTGCCTGACGTCAAGAATACAAGTGGCGACAAAAAAAACTGACTCATGAGAGCCTTGGCCCTTAGCTTTTATAATGTTGAATTTTGCTTAAATTACTTTGAGTCAAACTTTCCTAATAGGTAGGTGGGGTTGCTCAGGGCTAATAAAACATTCCATAAAATTTCTTAAACTAGCTGACAAAAGCTTGTGACATCACAGTTGTCACTTCAAACTACAAAAATTTTCCATAGTGGTTTTTACGTGCACTTGTGCCCTCCACTTTGAAAAAGGTTCCTCTACCACTGATTGAGGCTAATATTTGTTCATTAATATAAACAAATATCATAAAAGTTTCTTGTATTCAAATTAGGAAGCAAGTAAATTAAGGAAGTAATTCTAACATGGAGCAATAAGGTTTCTATAGAACATTTGGTAAATTAGTGTCAAACGATCAATGTTTGAATTTCACAATAGAAATACACAAAACTCTGCTCAGATTAAGTCACAAAACAAGTTTGATATGCAGTAAAACATCACAGCATAAAATTAAGTCATATCTTATTGACATACTGCAGCTAACTAGTGAAATATAACAAAGTACAAACAAAATAATCTTCACCTCTTTTGATGAGCCTGGATTATCTTCTTCTGAATCTATGTCATGATCATCTGAAGACATTTTTATTTAATCAAGCATGCACTGTTGAGTTGGTCATACAAAAATACATCAAAAACAGTCAGTAGGCTAATCCTAGTTGCTGAGAATATGTCTCTATTATTTGCATGCTCTAACAGAAATGGCAATTCATGCACATGAAAGACTAAAAAATTCGTTTGAAAGACGAAATAGTGCCCACATGTGCTACAAAGCACACCCAGATCATTTTCACCAAGGAAATTTTATCCTTTGAAAAAGCAAGAAATTTTTTTCATGAACCGTCCAACTGATTTTCTTTTTAAAATATATGGAAATAACTAAGAAAAGGTGATGGCAACATTTTTTTGAATATTCTAATTTCTTGCAGCATCATAGCCAGCCCTCTTTCTATACATCACACACTAATCAATGCGTAGCATGCTGCTCTGCCTATGGTTTTTACAACTGTAGCACATGGATTAACTAAAATTCACCACATGCAGATTGAACTGAGTTTGTTCACTTAATCTGGTTCACTAATCTTGTTAAAGTTTACTTAATCTTGCTTGCACCTAATTATTACACAACATTGAAAGAAGCTGTAGGCTAGATACACCATAAAAATTAATTTCATTTCTGTAATAATTGCATGAATTTAAAACACAGCTTTACCTTGTGTATAAAGCAATGTTTAACTACACTACGCATCAATTATTTCGTGTTTAAAACATCCAATATTTGCAAAACCAGAAGTGATAAATAATTTTGATTTAAGAGTAAGAAGCAACAAATGAAATTTATCTTAAATCTAAGAGTTAGCACAAATACTACACTAATATTTGATACCAACATGTAATTGACCAAAATTATACAACTGAAAAATCTCAAACTGCAGAACCCAACACTACACGTGGAGATTCTTATTAGGCAGGCAGGCAGGCCTGGGAGCACTCAGAAACACTACCTCCTATTTTTTGTTTCTCACAATTATTTCAGACATTTTTAACAACAAATGCACAGCATGAACTTATTCAGTGTATGATATACTTCTATTTTACTAGTCTCTTTATTATATCCATGATGCAATATTGTCAGTCTCATCAATTGTGAAGATAAATGAAAATAATCTGTCTGCAAATGTATTAGTGTGTCTTGAAAGGTGAAAACTTGCACATAAGTACCAATTTAAGGTCAACAATGTTTCCAAAGACTTTCAGCAACACACGTAGTCATTCAGGTAAAAGGTGATGTATAGTTAGTTGTTACACATGCAGCAAAAGAAGGATAGATTGTTTCCATTTCTGAATAGAAAACATTGGCCAAGATTAAAATTTTACTCAATGTTAAGATCGATCAAGTATCATGGACCTACGATTTGGGAGCCAGTTGATAATACATTGTGGTTGTCTTCTATTCTATTTAGAAAATGTTATTGAGCCCACCTTATCTCTTAGTATGCGGAAGAAGACACAACAATTTAGATATCCTTTTCACAGTTCTTGAATGCAGTTTAATTTATTGCCCATTTTCTTTTGCCAAATGTATGATAAATGCACCAACAAAGTAAAAAGAAAAAGTCATATATTTTGTGCCATTATACAATGTTAGTTAATCAAGTCATGTATATCATTTTATTTTGTTTGTATTTGTTGTGTTGCTGCTGTTTTGTTTTCACATTGTTTCAGGGCACTGGAGATGAGCAATCACCACCTTTGACTCATTTGTGGCAGTACCACCCTTAAGCAATCCTCTAGATTATTATCATCTGGATATCTAACCAGTTTTGTTGCTGCTGTATAACTGTCCCTAAACAAACTGCTTTGAGGTTATGTTTGCATGGACGCAAAAGGGTTATGGTAATCCAGACGAAGTTACATTTTGGCTGGGTTTACACTTTCTTGTTCCAGCTCAGTTCCGCCAAAGTTAAGATTTTAGAAGCCACGCCTATTGCAGTAAACACAAAATTATACATGGCGTGTACCACCACAGATAAAATGGACACCTGTAAATGCCACAAGATCGCTAAGACAAGATCACCAACATTGCTAAGATCGTTAAGATTGCTAAGACAAGATCACTAAGAACACTAAGATTGCTAAGATCACTAAGTGATCGTAGTGTTTAGCTATCTTAGAGCGTCTAGCAATCTCAGTGATCTTGTGGTATTATTTACAGGTGTCCCAGATAAAATAAGTCATCGAGTCGAATATATTTCTTTTATTTTATTGATCACATGCAATTTGATGGATTTATTTAATAGCAATTAGTGGCAGGCTGAAACCTGAACAATGCTTTTTGTCAGGGTGGTTGCAGTGAACGTTCTTGCCTAAGGAGCGCTATGGCAAGTCACTCAGTAGTTGCAGATTGAATACTCAACCTTCCAATTAGGAGGCGGACACTCTACCACTGAGCTAATCGATGCCCTTTTATATTTTTATAATATTTGCTTATAATAACGAGCACTTTGTAAATCATAATTGTTGATTGTCATCATGATTACGTTTTGGAACTAGACGCTCATTCCATGAACTTGAATCATAGCCAACAAGTGTGAATTTTATCCAAAACGCCAATTTAATGATATATAAATTGCAATGATTTTGATGTGCTTGCATGTTTTTAGGCTTAAAAGTCGATCTACAAGATTTGATTTGATTACTTAAGTCACTTAATCTGTTAGAAATTATTTATTACTTAAACAATAATTTTTTGTTACTTGAGCCCTGCCCTAATTCAGGGCTTTCTTTCAGTACTTTCTAATATACCCAGATTACACATGAAAAAACTCATGTTCCTGCAAAATAACAGAAACATTACTTTGGAAAAGATATAATATGAATTAAATGTGTTGAGGTGAGATTAAAATACCGATTTAATTATATTTCCAATTCTGAATTTTCTTCTGCAGCATGAATTTTTTGTATGGCACAAGACGGTTTTCATAATGTTGGTGATATAATCCATTGGTGACATCTCTTACTAATTCAGGCTTAATGTGTCCTGTACATTATAATAGCCTTGCTGCAATGCTGCATCCTCTCTCAACAAACAATGCTTGTTTTGCCAACACGCTTTCCTTCACAGCATCTGCTTTCAGCATGTTTATTTTTGTTTAGTATGGTTATCAAGTAAAAATATTTTTTCTATTGATGCAGTGTGGCATTACTGTTAAGTTTGTTCACAAAATCAGAAAGTTTTCCAAATTTCAAGTTATTTAAGTGGTCTTTGATCTTGATGTTAGGCAGAGAGTACCACTTCTAGAAATCAGTGATGGATCTATTCTAGACAAGCAAGGAAGAGTCATCTTCAAACTGTCAAAATATCTTCCATTTGCCATCTAAACAATTCAGCTGATATTTTGGCACAAGATAGGAAAAACGAAGAGCAACATTTACTTTTGAATTACCAAGTAAATTCTGTCAAATCTTGAGCTGCAGCGGGATCTAAAATCCCATGTTGGGAACAACTCTTATTATATATATTGCTTTTAGTTTGAATGTATATGGCAACCAAGGTGAAAGGTATACCCACTTACTGTGCTTGTGGAGAGACAAATTCTGTGGATCACAGCCTCATATGCAAACTAGGTGGTTACAATTCAATGAGGCACAACTTAGTGAGAGACTCTGAGGCACAGATAATGAGAGAGGTCTGTAGGGATGTTCAGATCGAACCCACACTTCTACCAATCAGTGAAAATGATTATCAAAGAAAAGGTTGGATACCTCTGCAAGAGGACTGTGGAATAGCTGTGAGAAAACCTTTGACATAAGGATCACACATCCTACCTCACAGTCATATTCTGGGAAGTCCTTGGCAGAGGTCTACCAACAACATGAAAAGGAGAAGAAGGATAAATACAATCAAAGAGTGATTGACATAGAGAAGTCTTCATTCAATCCCCTTGTCTTCACAACAACTGGAGGGATGGCACCAGAATGCAACAGAGTAAACAAAAGGCTGGCAGAAAAAATAGCTGAAAAATGCAGGGAGCCATATGCATCTATCATAACATACATAAGGACAAAGCTCAGGTTTGCTCTTTTGAGGAGCACCCTTGCTGCAATACGAGGATTTCGAGGCAAACGAAGTGATGTTCACCTCCAAGATCTCACTGACATTGACTTCAGCCTAATTCCTAGGCCCACAGTCATGTAAAGCTAAATGACAGTGTCAATGACATGACACCAGTTACATTTGTGAAATAAATGGGTAGTCTACATAGATAAGCTATGTTTTTTTTTTTTTTGTTGTGAAACTATACCTTAGAATTAAATAATTCTCTAACACACTAAACCCCCCCTTTTTATTTTTTTTGTTGTTTTGTTCTGTTTTTCATATACCTAATACTTACTGAAATCAATAATGATTATATACTGCTAATAATACTGTAACCTGCTCACATCCTTTACTCTTCAACTTCATTTGGTGACACC
>Ga0210059_1000274_pt1 | contig 58653 bp, 37 predicted proteins | sample Ectturendosymbi2_FD_188042 | JGI IMG/M metagenome (GOLD analysis project Ga0210059, IMG submission 188042) | Ecteinascidia turbinata endosymbiont from Florida, USA - Sample 2 (SPAdes) (version 2) | ecosystem: Host-associated > Tunicates > Ascidians > Unclassified | place: Key West, Florida... | reverse complement strand
CGAAATACTACCACCTAACGGTTGGCGTCCAGGGCCAGGCAAAGTGGGCCAAGGTGGCCTAAAAGTCCTCCACTTATGACGTCACTCACAGAAAACCCGCACCCCCCAGGCAAAAATTTTTTTTTTCGGGTGCAATCTACTAGACTGGCCGATCCGTTTGAGCCGTTGAACAGCACTCTAGCGCAATCGGCGGAGAAGCTAGGGCGTTGGTAAGGCAACTGAAAATTCCTGTTTTTTAGGCCGAAATTAAAGTACGAATATCACGTAGGCCGGCTCTATACGTGTTAATTAGTTTTTGTAACTTTTTTATTAGTACAATTTTTTAATTTTTTTATATTGCTAAAAATATTCTAACCACACCAAAATCCTTCACTTAAATTCGATCCACTCATCTGTGTACATAGGCATGCGGTTTCACATGTACATTTTCTTCACCATGTTCTGCTTTCATTCGTTTTTTTTTTGTTTTTTTCATTATGCTTATTTGATGTCCACTGTTGTTTCTCAACACTTATCAAAAAATGATAAACAGGGTTGGTTGACTAGATGACCGCCATGGTCTTTCGCCAATCCTATATGACACAACGCCCCTCTGTTTACACTGATCAACTATTGTGCCATTGTGTTTTCATTTGCTCTAATGTTGCTAATGGTTGGCTTACTGCATGCGATGGCTTTTATGATGCTTCTGCTTGTTGGCTGAGTGGTATGAAACAATTGACCATTGTTATCAATCTGCATTTAAGCTGGTATACTGGGTGGTCCCCACTTACTATGTATAAATTATGCAAGCCAAAGTCAGCATTAACAAGTTGAACTTTTACTTGATCTACAGCACCCCATATGGCCTGAAAGCTTCTTCATATTTGAAAATGTAACAGCAGAACTAATCACCACACTCCAATATAACTGGTTTACTTGTTCAGGGTCATCGTACTCACTTTTATACAAGCCTTTTCGAGTGAAACAAGTAGCCAGTGGTACCTATCTCCACTTGCTTGAGCCAAGGGCCATGCTGATGCTTATTTAGTGATTGTAGCCAAATCAATAGCAATACTGTGTGTTTAAACTTTTCATTGCACCCAACCATGAACATTGTTTTTTCAGTCTGTGATATGACATGACCAAGAATCGAACCTGGCATACCACCTTTAGCGGTACATGCTGAATCCACTGTATCACCAAAATTTTAAATATGTTATGAAAAGTTTGTGGGATTAAAAGACTGGATCCTAGATCTGTGCTCCTTTGTAATCAAGCCAAAAGTTTTCATTTCGTGTATAAAATAAATGAAAAACAGCTACAGTTTGTTAAACTATGGCATTAGCCTCAAAAAATTTTGGACCATTTTGTACATTCAGCTGAAAAATTATGCTGAACATTGGAGCTCTAGTGTAATTGCTAAACCAGCCAACAAGAAACATGCTGCCAACATTGTTGTAAAGTACGATGTCCCAATTTTGTTTGCTGAAATATCTAAATCCATTTTTATCACAACAGTTACAGCAAGAGTATTTTATGTCAGAGATTTATGTATAGGCTCTATGGTAGAATGTTTTTGTGTGTACTTTAAGGTCGCATTGTTTTTGTGAGTTCTCAAGCTGGACAAACTGGTGTCTATGGATACACAGCATATGGTGCGACAAAGTATGCATTGCGAGGCTTGGCCGAAACACTTCAAATGGAGGTATGCTGCAGAGTTTTGTATCAGTTGAAGAGAGACCAAGCATAGGCACTGGTCTAATGGAGACATGTCAAGGAGACAAATAAACTGTTTTTTAATACAACCGCCTAAACATGCTGCATTAATTCAGTTGTGATATCCCATTGTGATGTGAAAACCACATTGTGCTTTTCACTTCACTCTTTTCTGTTTTTCAATTGTTCCTGTTTCAAACTTTGTGGAACAAGAGTGAAACTTCTCAGATTTCTTAAATTTCTGGTTCAGAATAGTACAGTAGTGTGTCTTTGCATGCAACTCTCCAGTCAAGTTTTTGTTGGATTCATTTTTGAAACTTGATGTTATTGTGGTCTTACTTTCTACTGCTGCAATATTCGCCCTTGATATTTGTTTTTCACCAAGTGGAATATCAAGCAAAGGTTTTTATAGAGATAGAAAACCGATAAATCGGCCTGGCCGATATTTGGGTTTTACCGATATATCGGCATCAGCCAAAAAGGCCGATATTTATCGGCCTCAGTAGGTGTTGACAAAACGCTGTTATATTCCTCACGCATCCAGACAACTTGCGCAAGAAAGCACAACAAACCAAGTCAAAGCAATTATCTTAACAGCAACGCTAGCAGGTGCGTTTTCATAAACAAGCATACAAGATGAACCATTAAGCACGCTGTCGCAGCCGAAACAAAAGCAGCATCATCACAATCCGATTAATTAAAATTCATAGCAAAATATTGAAATTGCTGCAATTTGAAAAAGTTATGCACGCACGTTCAGGTGCTTGGCGTTGTTGCGATGGTAAAAGACTAGCGGCAAGGGTGCAATGTGAGCCATTGTTGGCAGCAACTTTTATTGTCCTGTGTTGAACTCTAAATCTCCATTGATATGTATTGTTGGGAAGCAGCAAAAAGATCACAAGCCGCGGTCACTGAATTACTGCTTTTTCGCAAATCAACGCGATGCCTTTCCTGCCTTACAAAGGCTTTGCGCTAACGGGCCGTTTGAAGACTGCCAACTGCGAATGTTGTGAAGCAGCGCGCATTGCCAAGTGCGAATGTTTGCGAAGCAGGGCTAATTGCCAAGTGTGAATGTTTGTGAAGCAGCCGAACAGGCGGCTCCAGCAGTTACTTGCTGTTGAAAATAAAACAATTTTGCAGCAGCTAAAACCGTCAACTCTCTACATGATGTTCCAACTCACACAAATGTTTTATCCATATCACACTGGCATGCGTTCAGAAATGCTTCACACTAATGGGTCATTTGAAATCTGCCAAGAACGAATGTTTGTGAAGCAGCATGGAAAAAACGGCTGAAGCATTTACTTGCTGCCGAAAAAAATATTTGTGCTCAAGCAAAAATAGTCACATCTCTACATGATATGTTCTCACTCAGTAAAAAAGTTGTAGAGTAAGTATTTATGCACTCTGCATTGGCATGCGTTCACAAATGGTTTACACTAACGGGTCATTTGAAATCTGCCAAGAACGAATGTTTGTGAAGCCGCGTCGAAAACACGGCTGAAGCAGTTACTTGCTGCCGAAAAAAATATTTATGCTCAAGCAAAAATAGTCAAATCTCTACATGGTATGCTCTAACTCCGTAAAAAAGTTGTGGAGTAATTATTTATGCACTCTGCATTGGCATGCGTTCATAAATGCTTTACACTAACGGGTCATTTGAAATCTGCCAAGAACGAATGTTTGTGAAGCAGCGTCGAAAACACGGCTGAAGCAGTTACTTGCTGCCGAAAAAAATATTTATGCTCAAGCAAAAATAGTCAAATCTCTACATGGTATGCTCTAACTCCGTAAAAAAAGTTGTGGAGTAATTATTTATGCACTCTGCATTGGCATGCGTTCATAAATGCTTTACACTAACGGGTCATTTGAAATCTGCCAAGAACGAATGTTTGTGAAGCAGCGTCGAAAACTAGTAAACTATCCAAGTCAATTTTTATCACACCTCCTGATACGTATTTTTAATCGGTGTATAAATGAAGGCACCTATTCAAATTGCTTTAAAATTACTCAAATAATACCTATTTATACGAATCAAGTGATCAAACCAGGTGTGCCATTTATAGACCCATATCTATTTTACTGCAATTAAACAAAATTTTGAAAAAATTTTTATACACCATCTGGAATGTATGCTCAGTTCTACAAGCACTGTCAGTATTACGAAATTATATAATACGGATAATGACCTTTTGCATATATGGATGCCATATAACTACTGTGTGCGAAAACTTAAAAATAGTAACAATCAATGATATTTATCTAAATGGCAAAAATTCAAGCACAAATTTCACTTCGGTGAGTTGCCAAAAATATGCAACGAATGTTTTCAACATACTTCCTCTGTACATTATTATCAAAGCAGTTTTCGCGGGTATGGAATATTACTTTATTGAACGTGTTTCAAGCAGTGCTGGAAAAAACTTAATTTCATATCGGTGGGCGGTTCTCTGGGCTGACGTGGAACAAAGTCTGAATTGCTGCACCTTTGATTGCTTTTTGCTAAAAGTACAAGACATCGTGCTCTCTAAGTATCAAGTTAGCAAAACAAAGTTTTATGTTTGTTGGCTCTTGCTAAACTTAAATAAGCTCACTTTCATTTCTTGCGTTTTCATTCCTTGTAACTTTTTTGCCTTGGGTATGTGTTTGTGTAACTTACTGTATACCTATTGGTCTTCTGACACATATGTTAGGACATCTTGACCAGATAACCTTAGGATTTGTCGATGTCCCACTCTCGGAAACATGAAATAACCACTATATACAGCAAAAACTGCAATTTTTGTTTTTATTTTTTGTTATCACATATAGTGACCGTTGATTGTTGTGTTTTCTATTTTCTTCGTCGTCCTCTGGATATGTGTAGTTTTTATGCACTGTCGCTAAATGTAACATCTCTCACCGGCAGGTAAAACCATACAATATTGCAGTCACTGTGAGCTTCCCTCCTGACACCGACACTCCTGGATTTCACTCGGAAGGTATTGTCTGTTCGTGTTACGTAACTGGTACCGGAAGAACTCTGGCAAACCATTGTTTTGAATCATCATTCTTCCTTTTGATGGTGGACATTGCCGAAGCCAGTGTGCGCTGTTCGTGTCATGAGATTACTATCGCTGTAAATTGCATTTTCAAGTAACTGGCTGAGAAATCAAGTCGGGATACTAAGAAACGTGAACGTGGCTTGAAGTTCTTATGCATATCGCTAATGTGAAGCTCAGGGATGTAGGTGGAGTTAATTTTTCAACAATGATACTGACGTTTTCCTCTTTCATGATAGAGTCATTTAGAAACTGTTCGCAGCGGTCGAAAAGGCGTCTGTTGGCAGCAAAGTTTTTTTTGCGCTCTGGATGTTGGTCAGTTATCCAGGAATGCTAGTATTCTGTGGTGAATGTTTACGTTTAGTGCGTCCACTTCCGCGCTGGCATTTTCGGAGTTCACAAAGTCCCGGTCAGGTTTCACCAGGACTTAAATTGTTATTTGCGTCCCTTTTAACTTGTTGCATGTTGTGCAAAATACCATAGGGAAGTTTCAACGTCTCTCATGACACGCGACGCAGTCCCCTGCGGCGATCGTCGTCGTATTTCGCCGTTTCATCTCCGGACCCGAAAAACCTCCGCAGAACGTGAACTTCTTGTGACTGAGCCTTATGAGCAAACTCCGCCTCATCGTATAACTTTGCCTGAGCTTAGTCGTCGTGCGGGTGTGCGTGTTTTTCACTCTGCGGGTTATACAGCGCCTTCTGCGCTCGCACGTTCGCCTGTAACACATCTCAAGTCGGTGGCAAACGATTTGATCGCTGGGCTGTTCATCGAATTGTTTAACTGGGCACATATCGGATTTATTTCGGCGCATATCGGATTTAGTTAGGCGCACTGCCGCGCATGGGCTCGCGTCGCAAATGTTCGGTGGCTTGGGCATCCCTGAAAATCATTTCCACCCGGTCTGCTGCTCTAAAGTTTATGTTGACGCGGTATGTTTGCTGACCGGTGAAAAAATGTAAAAATATCGTGTGAAGAGATAAACACCGGCGCCAACAGATTCGCAAAGTGACTGGGAAGAATTTTCCTCGCTTTGCAGACGACACGAAGCCAGAAGAAACTCGTTTGATTTCCGAAACGGCAGGACTCTTCTCTCCTGAAATGGTGGCGAAGGGGATTTTGCGCGACGCAGTGCGTGGCGAATTCTTCAGCACCGTCGGTTTGGATGGCTTTATTCTTGGTGAGTTTTCTATCAAGTGAATTTTTTACGAATTTGTTTTTTGCTGATATAAATTTTTTTGACAAGAATAAAAACAGGTTAGTTCTTTGATCGTCGGCAACGCATTAAGTGTGTGTTTGGACAAAACGGTAAGCAGAATTGGCCTGGTAAAAAGACGAATGCTGTTGTAGTGCAGGCGTTGATCACCCTACCTTGACTTGACTTTTTACGGAATTGTACGGTTTTTGTGCAGCAATCTGCTGCCATTTTTTGTATTGCTCTTTTACGTGCAATGCTTGTTGTCCGGTGAACGCTACCGGTTCTCAATTTTGTGACATTTTTTTCGTCAATGCCAAAAAAGGCTTAGGTGAAAATTTTAGCTGCGATCCCATTTTAAGAAGTATTGACCCTGATCAGGTGCGTTCGAACGATATCACGTTCGGCGAATATTATGCACTGTCGTTTTCTTGTCAGCACCGTCAATTATTACGCAATGACCAACTTTTATTTGAAACGTTGGACATCGATCCGATGTTTCTGTCGAACGGGATTCAGAGAAGTTGTCATGGCGACGCCATGCACGCGATATTTCGCTGACAGTTGCTTTTCGCTCTTCAAGCGCGACGACTTCGCCCAGTGCGGCCATCAAGTGGCCCATCCTCTGAACCTGTTTCCCAAACTGTCGGTCGCGAACTCAAGTGGAGTGATCAGAATATTTTTAGGGTCGCATGTTTTTCTAGAATATGATCGGGGCTTCGCGTAAACCTTTCGTTTTATCGCATGTGGCGCCATACGCGTTGGAAGTAAGTTTTCCAGTGGGGTCAATAGTGGATTTTTCATGGGGTAGCCAAAAATATTTTTCTAGGGGGCGGCAAAAGTGGTGAAATTTTATTTTACCTACTCGAAATTAAGAAAACAACCTTTTTTGCTAAAAATGTCATAGAAAAATTTGTCCGAAGAGCTGTTTTTGTTTGGGCAAGTTTACATTAAGTTTGAGTTGAAATTATTTTTTTCATAGCTGTAACGGCACTGGAATGATTTTGCTGAGTAGGCGATTTACTATTTACAAATAGTTGAGAGAAATTGCAACAAAAAATCATATGATGAATTTGTTTAAAAACTTGTTTTTATGGAATTTACAATGTGTTGCTGTCGAAAAGTTCTCTCAGCGGAATCAGTGATAAAATAAGCTACAACGTCATTTAGAGACAAATACTTTTTTTTGCATAAATTACAGTTCATTACAGCGCAGAAAACTGCTATGAAAGCATTCACAGAAGCAAATAAATCAGCTGTGCACTCTTCACACGTTGTCTCTTACCAAAGAGCAAGGCAGGCGAAAGCTGATACAATTGGATAAAGACTGCTATGGCGAGTTATGAAGAAAGTTGTAGAAACAATGATAGGTGAAAACGAGAGTAAAAAATTAGACTCAATCTCATTATCACACAGCACAGTAGAAAGACACATTGTAGCAATGTCAGATGATACTCGTGAACAGATTGTAAACCAAGTGAAAGAGTTCCCATTTTATTCAATTCATTTGGATGAATGTATTGATATTGCGAGCCAACAGCAGTTTTCTGTGTTCATTCGATATATTAGCAACGATGACATATCAGAATACCTGCTGTTCTGCAAAGTCCTCCAGTTGCATACTAAAGGTGGCATGGACAACTTCTTAAGCAAACGTTAAATTTCTTGGGAAAAACGAGCTGGGATTCGCGCCGATGGTGCAGCATCACGTACTGGTAACAAATCGGGAGTAGTAAAACTTGTCCAAGACAAAGCGTTCAGTGCGAAGTGGACGTATTGTTTTCTCCACAGGGAAGCATTTGCAGCAAATAACTTGTCAAGGAGCTGCATGGCTCACAAAATTCTGTTTTAAAATGTGTGAACTCTATCAAAGCAGGTCGCTTAATCAGACTTTGTTTTCTTTGTGTGAGGATCAAAAAGTTTTAGCACTAATATGGTGACACTGCGACGCCTATTAAAAAAATGGATAATCGATCCATTTGCAGTCACGAATTTGCCACAACTACCTTCCCATGGAGCAGAAGAATTTCTGCATACATGGCTGAAACAGCAAACCGGATTACTTTTGTGTCGTTCAAAGAAAATAGCCCAAATGTTTTAGCAAATATAAGCTTTCGGATTTCTATGTATTGAACTTAATCCGACCGTATCCAAGTATGTCATTCAACGGCTGATTCCATTTGTGACAACTTGACTATGTGAATCAGGATTTAGTGCAGTGAGTACTGAAAACGGAGCATCGAAACTGGATGCACGTTGAGCATGACATCCGAATGTGTGTAAGTAAGAAGACGCCGCGATAATATCCAAGTTCATTCTTCCCATTGGTCGTTGAAACATGTTTATGAATAACTTTTAATTGCAATGTTTTTTCATGATTTAATGTTTGATTTACACAAGGTTGAGTACACATACCTTCAGGTTTATGTTGTGTGCATGCAGGGACTGGGGAGTGCTTGCAGATTTCGATTTTAAAAATGGATGTCGCTTCATGTATGTTTGGGAAACACTGCACTGAACAAATGTGTGATAATGCAGAACGCATAAATAATTCACGCCGCGCCTCTGGCTCCGCGCAGGTCAACTGACGGCCGGCATGTGTCCATGCAACTCCGTCATGACCGCCATAGCGCAGATCCTGCTCATGAGTCCGCTCCGCGTCGTCGCGCTCGCATATCTCAAACACTTCGACGGCATCATCCTGAAGTGCGCTGAGCGGAAGGCCGCCGGTGTAGACGGAGAGGATCCGAAGCAAAAATAGGAAACGCCTTTTTTTGAGTGTTTTATATTCGGTTTTTTTTTTGTGATGAAAACCGTTCTTCATAGAACGTGTATAAGGGTAAGGTTTAATTTCAGCGACTGATTCTTAAAGAACGTTTTCATTGTTTTAAAGTTGACATGTTAAATGATACTGGTGTTACAATGTGGTGTACTTGCTGTAGCAAAACATGGTCGGTAAATGTTTCGTAAAAATGTTTTTGAATGCTGCAGATCTGGAGCTTGGGACTGACAGCAACAAGTTTGCTTAAAGATTTCGGAATGTTTTAAAGTTAAAGTTGTGAAACAATGATTGTGCAAGTTTTTTTCTACGTCACAATCAGCTTTTTTCCTTCAAATTCCGCTGAATTCAAAATCTTGCCTGAGTCGTGGCTGCTTGCAGTCGCTGCATCCGTGCTCCTCCGCTGCCGATCTTCAGCCATAAGCGCAGCTTTGTGAGTTTCGGAACTGGGCGATTTACCTTCTCAGTTTTTGTAGTGAAAAAGTACCACTTGCTTAATCGTTTTTGCTCGTATGTCGTAAAGGAATTCATTGTTTTGTTCGGGCCTGTCACTGTACCAAACTACAAATGCGTTCATATATTATTGTGGATTAAATTATGCGCGTGAATGCTGGTCTGTGAGTTTGCGCAGAAGTTGTGTGGTTGAGTATTTTTTATCACAATACAACACTTATTGTTTCAATCTGATGAGAGACAACTTTGCGCTTGGTGCAAACCTTTTCGTACATTAGCGACACTGACATCTGACTTGTTGCACGCGCCAACCGTCCGTTGTAAATTTTGCTTCAGAGCAACTTCACATTTAGTGCAGCGTTTCGCGATTGCGACTGCCGGGTACAACTAGCTTTTCAACCTACTATCAAGCACAGACACCTTGTTCTTCTGAACAGAATTTCCGATTTAGCTCACTGTGTTCGACTCCAATAAGAAGTTGTGGGTCAGAGCGAAATGAATCGGGATCCGGTATTGTTACGCACGCCGCCATGTTGCCTCGTGTATTAAAGCTCCGCAGTTCCACGAGGTCCAGGTCAGTGGCGTAACTGACGGGGGCAGGGGGACGAGTCCACCCGTGGCAATCTAAATGTAAAAACCCTGCACCCACTTAGCTTATATTTTGATATGTAGTATTCTTTTGGCTTTCAGTAAGTTTTTCGGGCTTTAGCTATAGTATAGACATCCACATCCGGATTCACTATCGTTCGTCAACTTTTTGAGTGTTGGGCTAGTGGTCCCCTTTCAGCTAAGTATCCCCCCTGGCTCAAACCTCTAGTTACGTCACTGGCTTTGGTTGCACATATAGTGCAGAAACAGTCGACTTGTCGAGCCTGAAAGTATTAATTGCGAGATAGCTGTCCATGCGGGAGATGTTCGGTTCACTGCATTGCTGCTTGTTTTGTCAGATTTGTCTATTCCATTGTGTTTTGTGTGATCGTTTACATGTAACTTGTCACCGCGCGTAGCAGCTTCTTGCACGCAGTCGTTGAGCTCGTACAGATCCGCAGCTTTACGTTCATCGTGGTACTCGTATTATTGCTGCAAACGCTGTTATTTATTCAATACATTGCGTTCTGTCGTTCGAGTTGGAAGCAGAAAATAGGATTGGTCGATACAACTGCGTCCACTAAGCTCTGTCATACAATGCCTCCGCGGCAGTGGCTCTCGGTGAGCCCCGGAACGTTCGGGGTAATGTTGAAAAGGGAGTGCTGGCTTTGAAGCTTGTGCGAACGAGTTATAAGCAGAGGCGGTTGTTATCAACCTGTGTTGTTTCAACACAGTTTCCTTCCGATTAGCTTGTGACAAATATGTGACGCACCATGTAGAAGACAACTGCCTGACAATGATAGATTGTTAGAGAAAGCCAGAATAACAGCGCGTTGGAAAATATGTCGGCCATAATCAGGGCAGTTGCAAGATGGAGGTTCAGGTGTATCACGGCCACGGGCCAGGTTTCTTAAGATTAACCTTGTTGACCGCTAAGACTTTTGAGAGACCTAACTATTTTATCTGAATACCGAGATGGATGTGAAGCAAGGTTTTTCTTTGCCTCAGTCCTAAATTCACAGAACACATTGTTTGTTCTGCATGCTGAGCTTTCGTAACTAACGAGGTGTCATAGAGGTCACAGGGCAAAACACAGACGTTTTGACAGTTACCACCCGAATCAAACGGTGCGCTTTCAAAGGGATGCGAGTTTGACATGAAAACAAGCTCAGAGTCTGGAAGTACAGTCCATTCGCTCCAACACACCATGCGTTCAATCGCAAACCGAATGTTTTTCGCCACACACCAAGCGCTAACACATAAATCATGTAGGTGGCCTGCTTCAACCTGGTGGAACAATGAAGCGCTTAAGGTAATATAAAGTCTAAACAATGGCTTTAAACGATACCTTGCAAAGCGGCGCAGACAGTAGGGTGGCTTGCAAACAGCGTCCACGCTATACGCAAACTGGTCACGGCGAAAGCACAAACGCTACAACAACTAAGGATTGTGCTTCCCTCACGATCCACTGAATACCGAGATGGATGTGAAGCAACGTTTTGGTTTAATTTGTTGGTGGCAGTTAAGCGAGTTTCTAATGCATTTGGAGAGACCGTTTCGCTCTTTCCACACACCTTCGAAAACAGTCGCAGGCACCAACACGGTGAAGCATGGTTACCTCAGGATTAGGATAAATCCACGATCTTGTTTTCAAGGAAAATGTGCACTATTTTTATGTGCATATGAAATGGAGCTTTCTGCAGCAACCCTCCGTACTATTGGATCCATTTTAAATAGAAGAATCACTCCAATGTGGAACAGGAAAATGTTGTCTCGATTTCAAATCCGTTCCAGTTAACGGTGCAGGAAATATTTACCTGGGAGCACCTCTTCGGAACCCGTGATGGAATTCAGCTGACCCAGGATGTTGAAAACTCACTTATCCTATTTCAATAATATGAAAATTCGCTAATGTGCAACGCAATTTCATCTTTTTCTGCAGGGACATCCACCAAACTTTGTTTCGGTCGTAAGTTATTGTTGCTCACAAGCTTAAAAATTAGTTGGCCGGTGACTGCTATGGATGCAAGAAATAAACCGCCTCAAAGTGAAAAAAGCACTTGGCTTCGGATACTGTAGCCTGTCTTTTAAGTTCAGTGTATAATAAAATACGTCAGTAATTCTATTGCAAAATTGTTTTCACTTGGGGCAACGACGCAACGTAATACCGTGGATTCACCTGCCCTAGGTCACTCATTTTAATCCGCTAGCGAAGCAACAGAAGACGTTTCTCATCAATTGTATCCTTTTAGCATGAGCCAACAGACAGGCGCGGACACAGTGGGGGGGATGCATCTCCCCACCAGACCTAAAGAGGTATTGACACGACACTTGATTTCATTGAAAATCATCGCCAAAAATATTTTTGTACTGCACATTACATCGCTAAAGATGCTAAAAATTAACTTATGCTAACAATTAGTAAAAACTTTTCTTCATTTCATTAGATGAGCTGGCTTTAGTTTGTGGAACCTGGCATGAAAACCTGGAAATTGGGATTAAGAACCAAATATTTCTGGAAAAAAACTGAAGTCGTCATCTTAATTCCGATTAATTGGTTTGATTCTTGCAATGACAGTTTTTTTGACGGTATGAAACTCACACTGCACAAGAGTCAGGTTCACAGTTATAGGTTATGCAGTGATATGAGCTTGCAATTCAATCATTCCCCCTCCTGTGCCTGCAGAGGCGGTTGCGAACGTCGCGAGTGGACTATTCTACTATTGGTCTTTATTGCGTAACAATAACATGGTAACAAATCTGCAAAAGTTCACTTTATATTACGGTAGCAGGCGTTTTGTTGCATGAGACTGTTGAACGTACACGTCTTGTCAGGTAATGCAGCGAGACAGTGACATGCTGATAGCAGTAAGTCACGTACATTTATACTTTATGAAAAGAAGCATAAGTCTATTGCAATGCTTCAACAAGTTTGAAACATCCATTATTAGTGCGAGTGTGACCAATGTCCCTGAGTGTTAAACTACACTCTGCAGGCTTCTTTTCATGCAGTATAAAATTAGTGGCTTGTTAGAATGCATCTATGCAGACTTGTGGGAATACGTCTTTATCGTTAAGGTTTAGTTCTGATATCTGAGTGAATACGGAATGCAAAGCTATATTTGCTGTGGCGAGTTTTCATAATTCATCTGGTCAATTTTTCAAAACCTGCGTGGTGTTCTAATTCTAGTAAGTTGTCCGTAGTCGTGTACGGGTCTACTTAATTGTCCGGTTTGTGTGTAATGAGCGTTCACTGTGAAAAAAATACCAAAGGCAAGCAAGGTTTTGTTGATCGCTTTGGATGAGATCCCAGATGTTTGCAGCTCCTGTTTCTAAGTGATGTTGACAAGTCTTGTTAGCTGTTCCCGTAATAAGGGGGAGAGCAACCGGGCAACTCCTCCCAAAAATTTTCAAAAACATGTCGAGTTGTTAGTTCAGTTGAATACATCAGCTGGCTGCGGACCTGCTTGCTAAGTAACATAAAGTCATAATTTGTGATTTCGTCGAAAACCATGGCAATCCCATGCCTCTTTCTTTACAGATCATGGCAATGCTTACTTGAAAAGAAATGCCCTGCGTTGAATTTCTGCAGGTGGCCTACTGTGTAAATTGTCGTATCGCGATACTAATATACGTGGCTATTGCTGCTAACGAAGCGTTTTTTGTGATTGTTACCGTAACATGGGGCATTTTCTTTGTCGTGTAGAAAGGATTACGCGCTTTGTGAACGTCCATTTGCATTGCATCGTCACTCGTCAGCAATGTTTCCTCTAAGGGGCGCAAATACTCAGGACCACCAGAACCGCTGCGCAGTGAAATCTCATTCTCGCGCACTTGCAACATTTCAAAGCAATAGAAAAGCACGCAAACAAGAAGCTATTTGAATGAAATGTGTATTTTGTTCGTATTTTGATAAGATTATATATCTATTATATTATTCGCAAAATTTGTCATTCATTGAAAACTCCACTTACTCAGCCCTAAAATAATCAAGCTCGCTCACTAAAACAAATATTTGCTCAGTGTAAAGTAATTTTAGAGGGAACACTGATCATCAGCAATTAAAAAATGATAAACACAATGTCGACGTTGACCCCCCTGGAAAAAGTTCTGCGGACGTCCATGCATGATCGTGCATTCTCGCTTTCGTTTTTTCGTTACTTCCGTGCTTTCACTCATTACAAATTGTTTCTTTCTGTTCTCTTGATTTCGGTTGCAAAATAAATAGAATCAAGCCGCTTCTTGTTATTTCATCAAAAGTACCGGCAATAACAAATGTGATACACAAATTACTACGGGTGTTGCAGACTATTCCAAACGGCAATTAAAACTATAAGGTTCCCCATTTGAAGAGTACTAATCTAAACCGCATCCAAGTGACTACGCTCACTTGCTGCAACATACAAGTCAAACAGCGCTACTGCACTATGCTGGCTACTGCCACCGGTGATTGTGATGTAACAACCGTAACCCACAGTGAGAATCAGTATTATGTCGTCACGTGAACTGTTTATCTCGAGTCCTCGATGTACCTGCGCCAACGCCAGTGACTACGTGAGATCGTTATGTGCCATATTGCTTGTTGGTTCCGTAGCGGTGCAGTGTTATCGTTTGACCAGTTTTATCAATCAAGCTTCTTCTAAACCAAGCTTAGACTTATTTCCTCGGAAATGAGCATATGCGAAACTTCGATTTACGCAAATATGGTCCTCATGAAGCATTGGGTTCATTGCAAATCGATGTCCCATCCCCCCCACCAAATTAGCCTGTGCCCGCTACTGCCAACAGATGACAAGCTGGTGATTATTTTATTTTTCTGCGGATAGGGGGAAGATAAGAGTATCTGAAGCATTAGCAGTGTTACCAACCAGTGTGCCACGGAGTTAGGTGACTGTGTTTAGCAGCAAGTTGTTCACTGTATTGCGTAAAGCAGTGGTTTTCAACTTAAGGGTCGCGAGAAACTGTTTTACGTGCACAGATGCTTCTGTGAGTTTTAGATGAGGTCCTTGGGATGTAGTGGGTTGCTATAATGGGTCGCGGTACAATAAAGGTTGAAAACCATTGCATGGCGAAAAGGAATAAATCGCTTATTTAGAATGTGTGTTTGTTCATGCGTAAAAAGTAGCCGGTGCTACTGTAGTGTGAGATCTAACTCCTGGGTGAGGACGGGGGTGCCAGCTGAGCTGCCCGATGGCGGTAGACCTCACGCTATAGCAGCACCACCGAGCAGCGCAAATTCTACGAAACGTAAGGAAAGAAGTTGGGAAACTAGAGCATAGCAGAAAATCACCATGCCAACCCCGACAATGAAATACAATTTCACCTTGCGACATACATTCGATGGATAAGACTGCTCTCCCTCACATTAACTCTTCACGCACAAAATAACCCACCGACTGATTACATCAAAATGTACATTTCGTATTAAATAGAGATTTCGCGCCGTCTGGTGTCAGTAATTCGAATAGGACTCCTATTCTGGAATTGAAATTTGATGGAAAGTTGCTAAAAATAGCGTTTTTGTGCTCACTCGGAAAAATAGTCGCTGCATCGCATGGCAGAAAGAGAACTGTAAAATGTGGTCATCTGCGGGTGTTTTCGGATAGAGTGAATTTGGGTATAAAATGACAAACAGTGATTTGGGCAGTAAATGAAATCATTTAAGGCTCGTTCGGTCACTGCGTTAAGGATTTGGTCCTCTGGATGGATTTTGAAATTTATTATTTCCCTATTAACTTCTATTAGAAAAGCGTTTTTCTCTTAGTGTCGAGTTGTTAAAATAAAGTTTCACTACTGTTGGACCCCCGGAAAAATCTGCAATCGGAGCCCGTGCCATGGCTGGCTAAGCATTGCATGGAAATTGATGGAGGCCAGGCAGATTCCACAAGTCAGTCTCATTCGATTGCTCGTATAACGCACTTACTATGCAACAGCAGTTTTATCCAAGTCCTTTCGTCTGGCTATCAATGTTATTTTTTCGACTGGAAATCGTTTAAATGCAAAGGTTGTTGCTGTCTTTTGCTTTTCTCTAATTCAGAGCAGAACCACCAATCACACAGGCTTTTACAAAATGTAGAATGTAAGCACCTTTTTCGACTTACAGTGACAAATATTGCGTAGAAGGTGCAAACGTTGAAAATCAGTAACTTCTCGAAGTAGTGACGCTACTGAAAAGCTCGCGACTGCCTGTTTCAAGATTCGGCGCCAAAGTAATGAATTCAAGTGAAGTTAAAAGTTGGGCAGATAAGATTTTTGTTGAAAATCTAAATGTCGACTCAACACCGCTGACCGAAAATTAACAATACACAACCGATTGCAAGTGGTGCTAACATGCACACCATCGCACGCTCATTGACGCAATAATGGCGGACAATTCATTAGACTTTTTCTTCATACCAGTCACGAGCAGCAATTTCAGGCTAGGACCAGTGTTCCTTCTAGAGTGGATTTAACTTTTCGCATACGAATCGTCGTTTCCTACTCGTGATTGTATTCCGTACGTGAGGTCTGGTTTGTATCAACTTGTTAGTCGCGTCAAGGGAATCCGTGTGTGCGCGCTCCACTGCGTTCGCGAAGTGACCTCGTTTCGCATTGCATTCGAAGTTTTGTCCTGTCGGCGTGGACACCACGCTTAGAGAGTCCAGTTTTGTATCGCTAGCGCACGGACCACGTTGGCTGTTTCTGCTGTCGCGCCATCGTAAAGCTGCTTCTGCTGCTGCTAATCAGATGCTTTTTTGTAAAAATACGTTTGTGCACCAGGATATCTGTGAAACGAACTATCAAGTGGTGAGAGCCAAACGCCTTGCTTCGGCTTGGCAACAAAGTCAGGCAGTTTTAATCGGGAGTTAGAACAATACTCATACAACGACTAGGCTGCCTCGTTGGTAGCGCTTGGGGAAACCAGCATCTCTGCATGCAACGACAGGATTCCTCGCAAGCAACGTCTACGCTGGGCAACACCCCAAACCTCCATATGGGTTCCCACACCAAGGGGACAGACCGGGATAAGGTGCGCCATTGCGCGGTGCCAGACAATTTGCGCAGTGAAATCTTATTCTCGCGCACTTTCAACATTCCAAATTTTGAAGTGAAAAACCATGAACATTTTTTGGGCAGAAACAGGACGCTTCTGAGCATATCGCATAGCCCTTTTTTTGAATCTATTTGAATTAAATGTGGACTTTGTTCTTATTTTCATAAGATTTTATACTTATTCAAAACAAAACCTTGAAATCTTCGTGCTCACCAAAACAAACATTTGCTAAACGTAAAATGTTCTTCAAAGGGAACATTGCAGGCGACATTGGATTTTGCTAACGCACGTACCCACGCGCGGCTGTATAGAAAACTAAACAAGTTCAAAAGTTTGGAACTCAGAACCCAGTGTACGTCGCGAGGCACCACATACACTGCTAGTTTGAAAGAGCGTATTCTTCTTCGAGCGGCGTTACAGCGCTTTAGCAAAGCGCGCGGTGCAAAGACGACGCTGAAAAGTGCAAGAGCAGCTTGGACATGCAGCGGCGCTTCCCAGAGACACGTTTCCCAGAAAAAAGCGGCATCAGATGGCGTCGCAAAGCACGACGAAGACTTCCCGCACCAGCGGCCATGCACACAATCGTTGAGCAACTGAAATAAACAAAAAAAACAAAAACGTATTCATTTTCTTCCCCGTAACTTTATCGGCGACGAAAATATATATGCGGAGCTCGGTCGGTCCACGGACTTCCAAACATTGCCGGTATTTGCACCAAACCAACACAAGGAAAGTCGCCACGTTTCAACTGAATCTGGCGCAGAACAAAGGCATGCTCCCACGCAGCAGTTAAGGCTCGTCTTGCGCTGCTTTCAACATGTGGGAGAGTATTGCTTCTGGCCTCTTATTACGAGCGATATGAAATCAGCAACACAAATTATTACCTTTCAGGGTCAGTGGGGCGCAAATAACGCGCCGAGATCTACAGCAAGAATGCTCGCGGACCGGCACAACAACATACCGATGCGTGCCATTGCCCGGATACGGACAATGGGTGCGCACCAGGAAACGTTGCCATTATGTTACATACCGGTCGGCGACACCGGCCTGAGCCAACACGCAGGTACAAGGCGTGACAATAGATGCGGCCGCTCAGGGTGGGGTCGCCTTCAGGACAAAGCCACTCCGAGCACGGCAACTTGTTTGTTTAAGACGCGGTCGGCATGATCACCAGATGCGTTTGCGCGCCCACGCAAGATCGATACGTCAAACATCGGAGGCTTGCTGCGGCGTTGAAAACGAAAAATAGATTGTCTGAACCCCGGGTGGCGAAAAATGATCCATTGTGTCAGTTGTTCAGCAAGAAACCCCCCCGCGAAAAACAACGCCAACCGGCGTACAACGAACACGAAAACACAAGTTAACTGCAATACGTTTGAAACAGATTGCGGTTGAACCTCTGACACACTGCGCCAAATCTTTTGCATTTTTTACTTTTTGAAATCCCAAACCTTTTAAATATTTTGCTCTTTATTCTAAATGGCACGTATCTTTCGAAAAAATGAAGGTAGAATCTGTTCTTCAAACTAGGGTCAGGATTTTCAACAACGAGAACGACAGTCTCGACACCAAAACACATTCGGCATCGTTTGAATTTCTCAGTCCGTGGAAGCCAGATAAAAAACGAATAATACACCAGTCAGAAAAAGTGACAATTTTTGCTATGGTAAAATGTCAACATCAGCATTAAAACGCAAGCAAGTATAATTCCACAATGCTGTTTTTTTGCGGTTGCACTGATTAGCTCACCCCAGGAGTTTTGTGAGCGGTGCAAGCCACATACCCTGAAGTCAGTCACCGTGACAACGAATTTTCGAAAAACAGGGTTCAAACGACGATAGCATTCTTAACAAATACTCGTGAAAAGAAACGAGGCCTTCGCACCTGTGGATACTGCGCTTTCGAGCTAGCTGTTCAGTTTGACCTCGTGCTTTTGGCGCTGACCTTTCACAGCGTGTGAGAAAATGTTAAATATAAAGCTGACGTTCTCGTTTTGAAAATTTGCGCTATATCATTACGTTTTAGACGCAGCGAGGAGAGATACAAATATACAATCTTCGTGGAATGGTTGTTGCGTAATTGGTAAGCAGCGTGCAACTAGTAGTTGTCTCGAAATGCCTCAAGCAAGCACCTGCCGATAATGACTAAACCGAATCGTACTGTGTTTCCAACTTATCTCGAACAACACACATGTCCAAGAACGCACACTAGCAAAACACATTACCGTCATCGACTTTTTTCGTGACTTTCCACTTCGAGCTTCGAAGATACAGACGCGCGACCAGCGGAAGGTTCAACGACGATATTGTGGGGTCGGGCACAGGAAAGCACAGAGTGCGGTTGAGAATCAACGACGCATGGAACAAGCACTGCCATTGGCTGACCTCTTCCACGTGACCTGGAACGTCCGAATCGAACACGAACGCGTCGGCGATTTGCTGCTGCTCCGAAGCACCGGGCAGGTCGTCAGCAGCAAGCGCGATGGCGAGCATGAGCAGGAAAGATGTGGTCAGGGCGTTGGGGGGGTTGATGTCGTCGCTCCAGCGCCATGACATCGTAACGAGCAGGAAAAGTTCGAACTTGCGCGCTTTGTTCGATCCCAAGATCGAACGCAAGCTGCCCAGCAGTCGGAGGAACTTCTTGTGACGCTGTTCGAACCTCAACTTGCAGCCAAGCAAAGAGTCCGACAGATACGCGAGACGGGAATCCTCGCTGGCTGGATTACTGTCGTCAGTGAACAGCATCACCTTCTGCAACGCGTCGTCAGCGTGGCAAGCGCACGGACAGTCGTACAAACTGCGCCGATTGATTTCCGACGTTTTCGCGTATCTCGCCTTCCGTCTGTCGTACTCGACGATAACAGCGTCATCGGGAACCAACAGATGAACGTAGAGCAAACGGTACGTGGCGCTGCGGACGTGAGCGCTGCAGGCGTGGGGCGAAGGACAGTGGCTTTTGGATGTGACGACAGGAAGCAGGACTCGACCGCAGTTAGTGAAAACGCTCGCGAGAAGAGATGGCAGTCGGCCGCTCCTGAAACAAGGTAAAAGTTTAGTTGACACAGCACAGTAAACAGCTTGAAGCAGCACACGCGGTAAACAGTCCAAAGGCTCGCTCTCACTTTTGCAAAGAACCCCAGAAAAAGTTTGTTGAATCTTTGCTGAAAAGGGCAGTTTTCGAGCGTAAAAGTCTATGGTTTGATTAGTGTCCTCGAAACACTCTTCCGCAGAATTCAATTGATTGAAAAACTAACGGACACAAAAAATGGACGTCCGTAACCTGCGGCACGCTTGGGCTAGCAGTGAATCAACTGCAAAGAAACTAGTTTTTGTTCTAAACACATCAGCAAATCAAGTCTTTCGGATTCTGTAGAAAAGCATGCGCTAAGAAAGTTGTTTTTTTGTCAGTTACATACAAGTAACACCAATAAATAGGCAAGTCGATACAATTTCTGTATATTTCCGACGATTCCGCCAAACTGAATCGGGCACCGCCACCGGTACACAGTCATGACGCAACGGGAAATGCTATGTCACAATGCAGTGACAATTTGCTTTCTGTGACTGCTTCCGTCATCGCAAGAAAAAAGGAAGCGTTGTATAGATCATCGTTTCTTTCACAAACCGTGATTAGTGAAATTGTTGAAGAAATGATTACAAACACGTTTTGTTCAGTAAGAGCCAAACATATGTGCAATAACCCACAAGCGCATTTCTTCTGGATTAGCAAACGAAGCCTCACGAGCATTCGACAGGATCTTTCTACGAAAGATATAAAAAGGGAGCACTCAACCAAAAATTTGTAGAAACCTAACGTAACTACAAAACGCTCAAAATAAATGTATATCATTGCTAAAAAATAATAAAATAAATAAGGAAAAAATCGTATCTAGCACTGGACTCCGCTTTCGAACCACTGTCTTTTTATATCGAAAGCTTACGACTATTACTTTTTGGAGGGGGTAGCAGGAATAGCACTTCTTTGCCTCAGTTCCTAAATTCACAGAACACATTGTTTGTTCCGCATGCTGAGCTTGTATAGCTAACAAGGTGTCATAGAGATCTTTGAGGGCAAAACACAGACGTTTAACACCATTTGAAAAACCACCCGAATCAAACGGTGCGCTTTCGAAAGGATGCGAGTTTCACATGAAAACAAGTTCAGAGCCTTTGTGGAAGTGCATTCGCTGCAAACCGAACGTTTTTCGCCACACACCAAGCGCTAACACATAAATCATGTAGGTGGCCTGCTTCAACCTGGTGGAACATTGAAGCGCTTAAGGCAATATAAAGTCTAAACAACGGCTTTTACCGATACCTTGCAAAGCGGCGCAGACAGTAGGGTGGCATGCAAACAGCGTCCACGCTATACGCAAACGCCAACTGGTCACGGCGAAAGCACAAACGCTACAACAATTAAGAGTTGTGCTTCACATAAAGTCTTTGTCTCGCAATCCACTTAACGATGAAACAAGGAATAACGTAGTAATCGACCAAGCTACGTATCAGAAATCATCAACTCACATTGATTAAATGAAAGCAAACAAGTCGTGATTCTGATCTGACCCTTTCGATTGTAAACACGCTCTTTGCAGTGTCGTTTAAGCAGTCATTTTGCTCAATGTTTTACTTCTGGTTCCTGGCAAACCGATTGGCTTGTTCTTGAACAGCAAAACAGCCCAAAAGCTCAACTTATAGTATCTGTACATTATGGGTTTATAAACCGATGGGGAACCACAAGTAACAAACTAGCAAGTGAAAATCCCAGAGATAGAAGGCGTCAACGCGGCTTGCACAAAATGATCTGGCTCATTCCGTAGTTACCACTTCAGTAAGCAGGGGTTTTCCAAGGCACTCAGCTGGATTGTTAAATAAGCTGAAAACGTCGAACCACGACAACGTACCAAGGCAAACAAACAACTCAGGATCGAGTCGTCTGAAAAATATAAATTGGAAAGGAGCGCAATTACTGAGATTGCTGCGGTTCTTTCACAAATCTACTCAGTGACGAAAGGTCATGCGCCTGTTGTTTTTGAAAACTATCATATTATTGCAACAAAGCGAATGCTGATCAAACGTTAGCGTAAGTCATCCCACGCATCAGCTCTCACGCTGTTAAGTTTCTACAAGAAAAAGCCTTTCATCTCACGATACGCGGTTTGTACTTCGAGTTGTTGTTGCTGCCAATTCTGACGCAATGTTCATAACTAGCAGGGCAGTCAAGTGCTGGCTGAAAAGCGATCGGGAAGAACAACAAAACATCATTTTTCAAAAGCTTCCATGCCCTACAGTGAAAACTTAGAAGCTTTGCAAAGACGCATTAGAAACAACATTGCGAAAACCACGTGTTTTGAATTTTGTCGACAATGAAAACAGTTGTTTGTCGAATTGCAGAAGAGATAACTTCATTCCGTGTTTTGTGGTTTCTACGCTGAAGCTTACCGTGCCATGCATGCTTCAGCAACATAGCGAGAAAATAGAACTTCGTAGCAGGAAGAAACGTCATCGGCCTGGAGTGGTTGGCGGTGTAGCTCATTTGGGTGAGCGCGAATTCACAGAACAAAAAATTGCCTGCTTGTCTGCACCGCCGCCCATCTGGCTTTGACAGGTGCGTCGGAAAACCGGAAACGACGCAGTTAAAAAGTAACTGACAAAATCATTTCGCCCCCGGCACCGACAAGTCTTGACAAACAACACACCACGAGGCGACGTGACCGCGCGACAACCTCCTGCAGCGAATCGAGAATTGTCAGAAGCTTGTAACTGATCTCCGCCTAGATATCTGCTAACGCAATACAGGCGGTAGCGACTGAATCGCCGCTGGATGGATACCGTGTGACGCAGGAACTACGCATTCGCTGAACGTCAAAGCGAATCAACAAGATTGTATTCCGCCGATGGCACGCACGGAGCTAAAGCCGAAGCGGTTCCGGTCGTTCGCCCACGGACACGCGGGCAATATCGAGGCCTCCGAAATAGACTACCACGGCGGCCTCGGCAAAACCTTCCGAACCATCGGAATGCGTAATTCCACGGTTGGAAGAACAGCAATGGCACGGTTGAACCACGGCCACCTGTTACACGTTCCTCGGAAAAGTTTACCACGAACTGAACGAAAATAAAATAAACCTCTGCAGTTTTAACAAGAGACCACATGTAAATTACGGGAGGAACCATCGTGGCATCAGTTGACGACCTAACTAACGTCGCATTAGCTCACGACCTCAAATACCACTGGAGTGGCCCTTAGGTTCTTGTCAAACTCCCTGGAGACACAACTGGCAGAAACTTGCAACATAATTAAAAAACGCAAATGCAACTGCACAACACCGATGGCCAAAACAAGACGGTAAGTACAAACTTTTGCGATAAATTGGTGTTGCCAACATGGCCGCGTGAAATGTCTTGATGTTTGTCGAAACTGTTGGATTAGCATCTTTAAGTAATCAGCAGCAGATCAATGTATATAACTCGATGTAATGTGCACTGAATCACTCTCTGCGGTAACCTTAACTTCTTCGAAAGAGTTCCTGAAAAAATATTGGACCTCTGATTATATTCCGCAGCTGTTTTAGTTAATGAGCTTTTGACTTGAGCTTCAGCGCAGTACTTACTTTTAAAAGTTTCACAGCTTTTTAAGCAACCCTACTCGCATCACCGTGGTACAAATGCTGGAACCAACGATATCAAGGCGCGCCAGGGCGAGCTCGCGCTGCGGGAATCACATTATGATCGAGATTGCCGCGGCATTCAAAGGATGATTCCCACAGTACGTCTGCTGAATTACTGTCCACAGATTGACTCAAAAGAGCATAACACATCCGCTGTGCCTTTTCTTTACCACGCAACGCATGTTAGGTTCTATTTCGCATGACGCATTTTTGGAGTGAAGAAAATAAGCAGACTGTACGCGAATCCAGCGAGAAAACTGTCTTGTTAAAAAATGATTTGACGATCGTAGTAAGATAAGCTTTCGTCGAACGCTCGGCGACTGCAACAGACGCGCAAACGAACCCGCGCTTCCGTCAAGACAAGAAAAGCGCAAGCAACATTGCTCTCGCCGTGTTGCAGTCTCTGCTTCAGTTTCGACGATGCTCAGTACCACACTTAGTGCGCTATACGGTAGACGAAGAGCCTCAGGAAAAGCCAGTAACTCACACGCAGTGTGCTATCGACAAGCAATACCACAATCTTACGCTGTGCCTTGGTGTTTTCCGCAGTAGGTTTGACTAGTCAGCCGTATTCAATAAAACTAGCAGCATATAAAAACATACGAAGCTCGGTTGTCTGGCACAGTCAGCGATAGTAGTTTTCCAGATACCGCAGTACCAGAACATTTTTTAAGGCTGCACTATACTGCTTCACTAATTTCACATGGAGCAAATCGCGAGTCTGCATAACTTCTATGTTGTCTAAACATTTGCAAACCGAAAATGTACCATGCGGCTCACTTTTTCGCGTTGGCGTTGTCGAATGAAAAAATGTGCAAATCGATGCTCGCCTTTTCGAAACTACTGACGCCCACGGTTGACATACTAGATATGAATTGCGCGGGGATGTGACGGATCTGCATGAAAATAAAAGAGCCTAGGTCGCTGAATCTCGACATTTGCAATCACGTGAACCATCTTTAGATGCCTTGAATAAAAATTCAGGTCGTTAATCAGGCAGTCCTCACTGCCGCATCGCCTCTAGCAACAATCTCCATCGACAAGTTGACCACTGTCGACCCCGGTGTTACCTGTTAAGGCCAGCAGCTCATTTACAGATGATTCCTCCAAAACAACTACAACCCACGGGTATGATTTGATCTCGAACACATGTCGTTCAAGGCTAATTGGTCATACGCGAATGACACAATGCAACTAGTATTTATTTTTAAAAAGTTAGTTGGAGTTTGAGGTTTCAGTGGCATATTTCGGAAAAGCATTAGGTTTGCGTACTTAATCTTCAATCACCCATTCGGCCCTTCTGGCCTCGACTGTGGAGTACACAGCGAAGCCAAACTTGTGCTCGCTAACACTTGCTTGTGTCTAAAAATGAGAGACGTTTCGATGACCGGAAGAGATTTTCCCTGGATCAATTCCCCAACAAAAAAACTTAGGGTGGTCGTCCCAGATCATATTTGTTTTTTTACGTGGCAGTTACCTCGTTTTGGCTCTACGTGTTTCAAACACGTTTGCACACGCAAATTGCAACGCAATACAAGAATGTAACAGAAGCAGGCCTGAAGAAGACAACAAACAGCTTCGAAAAAACATCCTTTGCCGCGATGGTGACACCCGCGCGGTGTTGTCATGCGCGCACACACGAGATCAAATGTCAGTGACATCCGTGAACCTTTACGTAGTTATTTTCCTCAAACAGTAACGTTGAAGTACTTCGCTCTGTTTTACGCAGATTAGATAATAATCAACTTCTGCGCAGAGAAAATAGCTTCAATGATTTCTTTTGAGTCAACAGCTTGGAGTGCAGCAAACAGTGAACATACGGATGCATGTTTCATAAACCATCAAAGTGGAGAAGTTTGTCGCTGTTGTTTCGTTGTTCGTTATCACCTATCAAGAGAATTTGCCTGTAAATTAGTAGGCGGCGAATCGAAAACAAAACCACGCTAAATATCATAAACGAATCCCAACAACAACGAAAAAAATTGAAATTGAACGATCTAGGTTTGCTGTTGAGCTTTCGAGGAATCTACCTGCAATGCTCTGCTTCCATAACTTCGCGATGTTTCGGACTTGCAACAAGTAAGTCCCCACACACTGATGGAATCGAATCAAACAGCAAATTGTTTTAGAAAAGAAATTGCCTTCACTTCTTCTGCAACATTTACATCATTTTTCTCAAATCACGTGGCGGACATGTTCACAACCTTGGCCCGAGTGAGAACGCCGTCGTTTGTGGAAATTCGCTTCAAAACAAACAGAACAACTACCGTTCTTCTTGCTACTCATGTTGTTATTTCGTAGCGTTTGCCACCAGGTTTCAAACCAAGCAGATAAATTTGTTCCTCTGGCGATTTTTATTATTAGCTGACGTTTCGCCCACCTATTCAAGTGGGTCTCCTCAGGGCAACGTCGGCTAATAATAGAAAGCACCAGAAGAACCAATTTATCTGCTTGAGAACAACTGCCTTTCGAAGAGGCAGCCCAACAACGCAGGCGCTGAACAGTAGGTATGCGCCGATGTTTGATTAATCATAATTAATGCCGATTAAAGGTATTGCCGGCTGTTTCTGAGTATTGCTATCGCCCAAATCAGATCAAGACTTGGCAACGACGTATGTTCAGTAAGGAGTTCACGAATATAACGAAACCTTCGGCTACAGCATATCTACATTAATTGTCTGTTTGGTTCGTTAGTTTCAATACGCTGCAACGTCGACTGCTTTATCTGCCTGGCTGGCTATATTACCGCACGCACTTGAACAATTTTTTGAAATATCAAACCAACCATGGCAGACGTGAGCAGCGCGGGATTCGGAACAGTGACAAAAAAACGGTGTTGCAAGTCTAAGAACAACTGAAACGACTGCGAATATGGTAAAGAGATGCACCGTTTCTTTGTTGAAGTAACGGTTGAAAATGGCAAGGCAAGGGTCAGTCGGTGCCAGTGATCGATTCGAGTGCATCTCGATCTCATTGCCATATTCCGCTTCGCTTGCTTCTTCCGGGTTGCTGATCCAGACAGCAGGTGTTTAACATTGGGAGTGCTTTAATATCCGCAAAACACAAGACCCGGAAATGTGCTCGATGATTTCACACCAATGCGCCCTGAGTCAAAGCATGGAACGCTTTCTGTGATGTCGTGACGAGGTGAACCAATGGTTGATTTATTATTTTTCAACGCAATGCAACCCTACGCCGATGAAAAACGTAGGAAAAGCAATGGCAGAAAGATATTTTGCCGCTGAATGCTTTTCGCTGGGCTCAAGTACTCGTGCAGCCGGTGTCAAAGGAAATTTCTGACCTCTGCAAAATTTCCGACCTATTATTGCTTGTCAGTATTTTGCGTCTCAGAGTAAAGGAATAGAGTTTGGCGATTACTTTTTTGATTTGTGTTGTGTAAATTAAAACTATTAGGTAAGATGTCAGACACCCACAACAAGCTATAGTACGGAAATAACTATAACCACTGAAAAAACTGGACTTAATTTTAGACCTCAATTATTTTTCTTTTTTTCACCCTAACCCGTCACACTTACCTAAACACCAAACCATAGCCCTAATCATCAGTTTTCTCAGCGTATTTGATATGTAGAATATTACTCTGTACATGTGCACATGGCTTGAAGTCAGAAATTTCGCTTGACACCGGACAACCACGGGCTCAAGATGACAGATCGGTTTAATTGCGAAACGAAGTCAGAGTTGTCAGTGGGTTTATTACTGTTCCTTTCATTGAAATCATGTTTGAAAAACAAGGTTATAAGAATAATTCCACGAAGCAATGGACGGCAAAAAAGACGTGGAACGTCTCTCTCGTCCGGAGTTTTCGTTGCCGTTTGACGTGACGCAAATAGTGGAAAAATAAATGCGCTGGATCTCGACTGAAACTTAAAACTAAACAATTCGCAAACAGCCTATTCATTTAGTCTAGACCAGCTATGTCCAACGCAAATGGCTTACTGAGCCAAAAATTATATCACTATCTTAACCAGGGCCGCACATTGAATGACATTTTAATGAGGGCCGCAGATTGAACAACTTACTTCGATCTTAGCAAACAAAATTTAGCTTAAGCTAATGACTTAAAGCCTTCGAATCCTGACTGCAACGGTAACAGACGTGATAAAGTGGCACTGAGGACAACCTGCATCAACAGTGTCAAATTCAAGTTTATCAAACTAAGGACAGTTTGTCAGTGTGTAGGATACTTTTACTACAGCGAAAACCTACACCGGGTCGCACAAAACCTTCGCCTGGGCAGCATGAGGCCCGAGAGCCGCGGGTTGGACATAGCTGGTTTACACGTAAGGACAAATTTTCATTTCCGCGTCAAGTGGAATCAGAAACGATCACAAATTCGTGTAACAAAACTGCATGAAATAATGCTGCAGCTTCTTGGGTGATAGTCACCGACACAAAGAATATGTTAACTGTGCGGTAGGAGGCAGCACTAAGTGGTATTAGTCTCGGCTTGATTGACTACACGGGCGGTTTTTAACAAGAGTAGATCATAATTTACATCATGGAACAAAAAATCAAATGGCTATGAATTCATCAACCTTCTTGGGCTCATAACAAGTACTTTTGAAACCCTGATGTTAACTTCCTCATACCAGAGTTTTCTGTTTGTATCTTGATTAATTGTGTGCAACACATCAACAGAAGCAAAAAAGTAAAAAATTGGTCCGCAATGGTTACTATTTCTCAAAACTTCCAAATAAAAGAGTTAAAATGCCCTGGTTCACACTATTGAGGCGTTGGAAGCGGTTTACGCAACCTCTCAGAAAAAAAGCTTGTGACGTGCCCAGGCACATGACACACGTGCCGGCATAGTAGAAAAACACGTTTAGTAGAAAAAACAAGCATAGTTGAAAAAAAACAAGTTTGATCTTTACACGATGGCCAACAGCAAAAAACTCACCGTGAGAAAAATTTCGTCTTGTTCGGCACGTGACGCCGTGCGCAGGACGTCAGACTTGCCTTATGGCTGTCACGTACCGGTCGGGATAGAAGGAAAGCAGCCTCGCCAACCGTCTGTTTCGTCCGATCCAAGAGTTAGTGGACAGTCCTTCACAGAAGCATTGAAAAACAGCTACAACCTGCGGGGCATCGTCTCTGCTACCACCATTCGAACACGTGTTCGGTGAGGCTTAAATCTCGCGAGGCCCGCGAACAATATCAAACAATTCGAATGACGCGGTGCGTTTGATCTTCGCGCACAACCACCGTTATTAAACTGAACTGGCAGGATCGGGTTATTACTGACGAGGTTACTGCTGGCAAGCGTTAGTGGGAAAGCCGCCTCTAGCCAGGCTGACTAAATCGTTCGTTGCTAACAATCCCTTGTTAAGAAGCGACGAGCTCAGTTTGGTGACTGTTTAAAGCCATCGAAACAATCCCGAGGCTTTTTTCCGCTCAACAGCTTCATGTATGCTTGAAGATAAGTGTTAACACCTCCACTTTAACTCAGAATCGTGTACAAAAGGATTGCACACGGCGTTGCATGCGATGCACGCGTGGAATACGTGGAGTAGAAGAAAAGCCGTTGCACAAGCCGCAGAACTAACTGGAGGTGCGCCAGTTTTTCCAGGACTAATTCCAACGACAAACTCCAGAAGAACTTGCGACAAAAAGATCAAGGCCGCGTTTTAATCAGGTGGCGAGAGGTTAGTAAACCTGGTCAGTGTGGAAGACACGCAGCTTCGCTTTCCTGTTGCTCCGATTCGTAAATTGAACGCAAACTACCCGTCTTCCTGTGCCTGCGATCCATTTTTAGCTCATCTAGCACTTCAACAAAAAGAACTGGCACTGCGTGACCTCGTCCAATGATTGGGCGAGTCACGCGGACAATAAACAGGCGTCGTTATAACGAGCGAGCGTTGTAAAATATCGAACGCGCGTGTCAGATCAGTCGTCCCGCGGATGTTTGATTTGGTTTCAATTGATTGCGCGCTGCACATTAAAAACCGAACATTCTGAAAAAAAAACGTAACTTTCGAAGTGTTTGGAACAGCAGACCAGGCCTGACTTCACACAACCAACGCCGATAGGCATTCTGCCAGAAAACCTCACAAAACAACGCATATGGATTAGAAAGGTCGGAATTTTGCCCTCGACTGGTCGGATTTTTCAGTGCTGTACTGCGCGGTTCTGATCCGTTCAGCGCGGTCGGTCGTGGGCCGACAGCTTTACGATGGAAAATCTAGAAATCGTCGACCGGTGCGCTTGTGTGACTAAACAAGCGTTGGCTGCACAGCGCAGCTTCGAAACCGTGCGCGGCAGCAGTGTTTTTCACAAAACGCATTCCTTGCGATTTTATGCTTTGTTTGAAACTGTGTCACTGCAAACGTCATTGTACGGCGTAATGAGTGGCGGTGCTGTGCCTGGTGCCGGCACACAAAGCGGCCAATTTAAAGCGACTGTTACCGCGTTCTGAAGAAAGCACCAGTCGCACAAATAGTATCGGGTTGCATCGAACCGGGCTGACTCGACGGGAAAAGAAAGGAATGGAATTTAATTTTGACTAAGTCGCGAGATCTGATTTACGCGGACAGAGTACAATAGGGCGCGATCCTTCAGGTAATGATCGATAAACACTCCAACATAAACTCGTTTGCTGTGAAAGACTGCGAGCGTGGATCACTGACCACGAAAATTGACATCAGATCTGGCGAAGCATCTTTCGACGCAAACGTTGCCAAGTTATTGCTGCTACATTTGTGAACGACTGGTGGTTGTTCCAACTTCGAAATGCACAACTTGTTATAATTGCCGTGGGGGTTGCAACTTGCCTGACGTGTTATTCGAGCACAACGGAAAAACGCAGCCCGTGATTTGCTAGCAACGCTATATTTGCTAGCAACGCTACTGTAATTTGCTAGCAACGCTACTGTAAAATCTAACCATTGAATGGTATTCAGGTTAATCTCTCGGGTTCAATTTGCGAAACAAGCAGGTCATTGTTGGAGCGGCGCATGGAAAGCAACTGTTTTAGTTTAGTAGTAATTCGATGCGAGCATACTCAGAGTCAGATGCATGACAAAAACAATCACAATCGACTTTACGCAATGAACGCCTTGATGTTTAACGTTTCAAACCCACTGAAAGATCCTGTTTCAGTTGCGCCGCGGGCATTTGCAAGCTTTGCCGCAAGTCTCACAATACACAACATGCATCGTGAAACCGCAGCAAAGCAACAAAAGCCGCCAAAGCGGCTTACAAGTTAAAAAAATGCTGCAGAGCGCAGGACATTCCCTCCGTGAGCGCTGTATGCAAATCCGGGTGCGCTAAAAATCCAGCAAACTGTGCAACGTCAGATGAGATGTCACGCAAAAATCATAACCAGAAAACTGCATTGGTTGCAACCGCCGCCCTTTACAGTTAAAAGTCAAACGACTCCGAAGTGAATATTGCGAACAGAAAAAACTTCTACGCAAGCGCCAGCCTACAGTGCTACGTCACGAAATGTCACGATTGCGCACGGCGTTCCTGCTGCGCGATATTAAAGCGTGACGCGCAAATGGAGAAATTGTTTAATGGTTCACTTAGTTCAAATTAGTTTCAGCCAGTTCATCCCCGAGCTCAGGCGTTCTGTCTTTATAGGATTTAAGTATAGCGCGTGGTAAATGTCATATACCAGACAGTTCGTGCAAAAACAATTGAAAGTGTAGCAAAGGAGAAAAGTGCTTCTGACAACCATTTGTGAATATTGTCACAATAATAACATTGCAAAATCCTCATAAAATTCTTTCCACCAACGATTTATTAACAGTAATTCTCAACCGCGGATCCGAGAGCCGCATGCAGCTGCCGAGCACCTTTTGTGCGGCCCTCAGCAGTCTTTCAACAAACCGTCTAATATTTTGTGTAGCAGGCTTCGTTCCGCAATAAAACAAAACGTGACAATGGACTTGTGTTAAAATTTTTTGACTGTGGTTCTCCAACAATATCGCTCCCTCGGATTTGGTTCCGTTCAGCGAAAGGTTGAGAACCACTGATTTAGAGCAACGCACACCTACAACTAACTAGTGCTTGACGCCTGGGAATTCAGTAATGAGAAGGCCTAAACGAGTCTTAAAAGCTGCCGTCACAAAGCGTCAATGCAGTCTGGTATTTTCAAATTTGACGGCGTTACCAAAGATAAGCAGCACGGCTAAATGTGTTATGCTCGCTCAAGCGTTAATGGGAAAGTCGCAGAAGCCGCCTCGCGCCAGAACAATGCACTAGCAAACGATGGCGTCACGAGTGTTAGTGGCCCGGTAAGAAATTCGTTTTTCGTTCGAAAAACATTTTCCCAGTTGTTTGGGCATGTCACGAGAAGCGAAGCAACGTGGATTAGAGCACAAACACTTTTTGAAATCGAAGCCCCAACCATGCGGGAAAGTGAACATGGGTGCTTTCGATGAGCTGAACCTTTGATCAGTTCGTTACTGCTTCACAAATATGCGAAATCTCGACACAACAAAAAAACAAAGATTTGCGAAAATTGAGCAGACAGCGAAATATGACCGTTAAATTAAAATAATGAGCAAATTAGTTGAGACAATTTCAAAAGAAAGAAATTCACTATCCAATTTTCCACATCTGCTATACAGAAGTTCCATCAGCAGGAAAAGATCCGAGACCAAAGCAAGGAACATCTACTCTGGTTGCACCAACACGACCTAGACCGCAAAATGTAATGAAAATCTAAACAGCATTTTCGCTATTGCGCGTGCTGCCCAATTTGCTCAATACCGCTTGATTGCATGTAGTGGTTGTAATACATCAGCACGATTTTCTTGCTCGTGATGATTACTGGTGCAAGATTTCAGAGGCAAAACTTGTTTCTGAACGTTTTAATGTTCGTCCGAACGTTTTAATCTGCGAAATCTCATTCTCCGGATGAGATTTCGCAGATGCTTGTCGTAATACTTGCATACTGCGTATTGCGCAAAACAACCTGTTAAAATTTGTTGAACTGTTCGAAATTTATTTGCAACATTTTCTGGACAATAACTCCTGTATCGGTTTGCATAGATAGACGGATAGCATGACGACGACATTTATGTCAGCGCGTGACACGGTAACGTTTTACCTATTCTTGCATTATACACGCTGCAACAACTTAAATGGAGATGCAAGAGTCTGAGCGTGAAAACTAAATCTTCACTGTATTCCTTCCTTGCCAATTCCGGCCACAACCCGCGAACTTGTGCATTTTACCAGTTGACTCGCTTATTTTACAGTAGCGGTTCTTCTGAACGGGGTCCCCTAGGGTTCCTATGAAATTTCTTGGAGTATACCTAGGAGTTTCAAAAGACATTTATTGTAACCCTCACGTCACAGTAAGCCAAGACGTTGGTCCCCGGGCCAGTATCTTCAAGAATAAGGGTACCCGGGCTCTACACCCTACACTTTTCAGTTTAAATGCCAATGTCGTTTCTTTCCTTAAAAAATACTTGAACTATAAGCTGGTCAAAACGTTAGTGCGCGTTAAGCGTTTTGCAACAAGACCAGCATGCGAAATTGCAAGCATCGCATGAGTTGTATTTTCTTATCTACCATATGCCAGTACAATACCAAGCCGACATTTCTGGCACGAACTTACGTGTAACAATTAAAGTACTGTTGCGAAGGAACAGCAGACGAAGCACAGAGAATGAAAAACAAGGAGCAAATCGAATTCCGCGTTGGAAAGAAAAAACTTAAATTGTGTGAACTCTTTATTAACACCATGAACTGTTTGTATTGCGAAACGCAAGCAAATTTGTTACGCAACGTTCCGCAAGTCTACTTAATCTAGTCAGTATCTTTTTCCAAGGACAAGCAGAAAAAGTCTGAAACGCTCTTATAGCTTTTGCCATGTTACAGGTTGTGACAAATTAAGTACCCTGACGTTCCTGCACCAATACTTCCTGGGTAGACACCATACCAGGGATAAAGTTTACATTATCAGAGCCGGATGAGGCTGAACTGACGCTGACCTCCTGTTGTACCCAACAATGTAAACTGTTATTCGCTTTTTTCGTTTTGGTTCCAAGACAATTTTGCTTTATTTGCTGCGTCTGCATGGACGCGTGTGCCTTACTGGAAGCAGCAGGTGTTGTTGCCGTCAAGGTTCCTTTAGTAAAGGAATAGAACGAGTTTCTACACCGGCGGCTCCCGACCGAGGCGCCGCGGAACCCGAGCTAAGGTGCCATTTACAATAGTAAGGGGTGTCGCGTGGCTAACGCGTTTTTCAATATATCATTAAAAGTCCATTTTCAAAACGTCATCAAACCTTAAAGCAAATTGCTGCGGGTTCGCCACTGGGTGCCGCAAAGTGGCGAAAATTATATTTCTCTTCTGTAGGGCGCCGCAAGCCTGAAAAGGATGGGAAACAATGGACTCAACGCTTTGATCTGTGGATCACGGGCATTCTTGACTCAGCGATGAGAATTCTCAAATCGAAGTTACGCTGCTTGCAAGCAAGAAAGCACCAGTACGAATGATGACGCGATTTGTCAAAGGTTTCTCAAAGGTCTTAGCGTTCGAACACACGCAAGTGCTTTTTGCAACGAAAGCGACCGAGGTCATTGAAAGCAACGCAACTTCCACCCGCCGGAAATTCGTTGTTTTTGTTTGCTACGCTCGATCAAGACAAATTACAACGAGCAGCGGAAATTGGTCGCAGTGACTAATACGACGCATCCTTCGAGGCGCGCTGCACCTGCTTCTCTTCAAATACGCAGCAAACGTGCCTACCTGATTAAATCGCGTATTTTTTCGTTGCACACGGCGTGTCGGATACTGTCGCCTGACACGGGTACGGCGGCAGTCGCATCGGTTGGCTCCGTCTCTTCAGTGCGATTTGGAAAACTGTCCCCAGCACCGCGTTCCTGAATCACGTATAATATATATATATATATATATATATGGCGTCGAGTCACACTGCTCGGCCAAAATGGAAGTCGTTAAAGGTTGTGGGGGCTCGCACCCATGGCGAAAATGCAAACAAACAAACTGAGCGACCAGCGCGTGCCGGGTGTGGTCGTTCCGCGTTTGAAACCCAACAAATACACAGGCGCGATGAGTGTTTACTGCCTGTTTGAAACGCCGTAAAACTCGGGCTATTTCAAAAAGCTTTAACAAGAGCAGCGACTGTACACCGCCTTTCAGCACAGTCATCGCAACGGCAGATGATCTGGCAAGCTGTGTCGTGGGTGCGCAAGAGCGCTCGATCGCTGGAAAACCAGTTCGTACCCTGATTTTTGTTTGAAGCACAGCAGCAAACACTGACGTGGTGCAGCTATCTGCTGGAAGAGTCAATTGCTCGGCGCACAAGGAAGTTACGTCAACAAAACGCAACACTTCTACAGTGAAGTCAAATGACAAATTACTTCAAGCAGTTCTCACATAAAGTTGGCTTCACATCCAAACGCGGTGCTACGAATTACTATGTTAAGCTTTTGGTGGCTCTATCCAGCTGCTAATGTGCGAACATAAAAGCCTTCGGTAGTGAACGACGCGTAAACCAAGACAAAAAGCGATGTCAGGCATAAAACGGCGTCGACCTTTCACCCGCGCTTTTCAAACAATGCACATCTGACATTCTCGCTCTGCGGAGCAGAAAGTAGGACCGGGCTGTCACGACTAACGACCGGCATCGACGTGTGATGAACGAAATTTGCTCGGGCTTCGCGACAGCAACAACTGAAGGGAGTTAATAGAGTGAAGCGAACGCGTAAAATCGAATTCGTTGAACGTGTCGGCCAATGTACGCGAACTTTTCGAGAAAATCGACAACGAAACGTAACGTCCAGCGGCACTTTGTTGTTGACGCACGACGTTTCGGAAAGTAACTTGTCGTTGTGAAGTGTACGGAACGTGCTAGAGAAAGCCTCTACGGTAGCGTGAGTTGAAAACCCACGCATGCTTACCTGCTCGCTGATGGTACAATCGTGTTCTTTCGTACCCACGTTAAACTTGACGGCTCCTTTTATATCCAGGTTGAACTTGCCTACAAAATGAAAAGCATCGCGTTTTCAACGCTTCCTGTTGCTGAAGCCAAACACGACTCCTCCCGCGGCATAATAGCCGGCACCTGCGGCACAATATTCGGCGAAACCGGGATCAACTGCGTGGGACCATTAACATTCTACTGAAAAGGCTTCATTGCATCGCGTTGTAATGCTGACATTGCAGCAACACACACCCGTCTAAGCATAAAAAACTGCCGTGGCCTAAAGTTCTGAGCTACGTAATCAGTCCATGGCAAGGAGCAACAGCACTGAAAATTAAGTGCTAATGCCCAACAATACGCACTGAGCAATTTATCTCAACTTTACAAATAACAACACATTACACGCAGGTGCTCGAAAGAGAAGCTTACATTTTTTTTCACTTACTCCTCGTGGCGCAGCTTTCGGCAACATCCCAAATTATTATAATTATGCGTCCAAAGGAAACAATGTAAAATACAACGAAAATCACTTATCAGAAATAGAAAAGATCGGATGATAACACTGCACAGAACAAAACAGTGTATAGTTGAATGGTACTGTTGGCAATCCTGAAATCTGAATACTGGGTAAGAAGAACAGAAACGAAAGGCAGCAGTCGACAACGATGCCTAACGTTTTTTCATTTAAAAGAGTGGAGACGTTGTAAATACTGCCGCAGCTACAACTTAAGTAATCATACAATCATTATGATTTGCAACAACCAACTCATCTGTGAAACACGATATATGCGTGAGCAATGATGCACTCCACGCGCCTTGCTTTAGAAAGACAAGTCAGTTGCTGCAAAGTGTAAAACGTGCGGCGATTGGACGATAGAAATTACACGGTGGAGATACCAGGCAGCAACTTGAAGCGCCTTGTTTCAACTTTGTTGCGGGAGTGTGCGCTGAGGTCAAGCATTTGTTGCAATTCACTGCGCGAGCATGCAGAGTAAATACTGGCCACTGTACCCGGTTGCATCGGAGGGAACAGGCTCTTTTGAGCAGGGGTCGAAAGGACGCGGCCTCTGTGTTTACGGAGCTGCTTTCGGAATGCGCGCAATGCGTTACTTGTGACACAGACAAGCGCCATTTGTCTGTGTGGAGCGAATAGATGGCATTAGCTTGTTCGCGGAGCTGTGATTTCGAAAGCAAAAGTTGTTGGTGCCGATGTCTATCGTTTATACCGTACGGTGGTGCAATGATTACAAGCCGCAACAAACGTTTATTCCCGCTTTCGCATACTGCAAGTGCTGAAACAAAACGAATCATGCCAGTACTGAAAACAGCACTTTCGCGCGTCTTTTGGGAGTGTGAATTCTATTTTTGAACCGAATGCGTCCTTTTTCGGAATCGCCAAGACAAAGAATCGCACGCTTTCAGCTGCTAAGGCATAGTCGGCATTTTTCCATGTATTACTTCAAACCAAAACATTTTTTGATCGCCTTGCACGAAGTTCCTCCGACGATCAAATAACGCGTTTGCCTGACCACCGCCGGTTCTGCTGTATCGCTTGCACGACAGCGACCTCCACAACAACCGGTATTCTATTTGGACGTCCGCGATTGCGTTTAATCATTAACCGTAGGCCAGAAGCATTAGATATAGTTTTATGCAAACGAAACTTATATTTCTCCGTTAGAAATTTGCTTCTCCTAGGGAACCTTTCTGTTGTGTTGCCGAGTGCTGCGACGGGATCAAAGATATACGAAGCGGAGCTTTATCGCATCTCCAGGTAAGCATTGGGAAATAAACGAGATGGGCTTGATAACGGTTGTTCAAGACAATTGCACAGGAAAGCGTAGAACTTCCTTTCTATTTGCTTGGTATGCAAAGCATTGTACAATTTCTGCTCCCACACTGAAGCCGCATACCTTGCCCTTTGAGCGGTCAACACGCGGTTAAATTTTGTTTTACTCATTTGCTTTTCCGTTAACTTTAAATGGGAACATAAAAGCAAGCAATGGAATTTCAGAGGTTATTCACGCGGATGACTGGATTCGAGCTGTGGATAATGCCAGACGAGTAGACAAGCGCATTTAACCGCACGTCACCGGAACGAGCAATCAAGCGCTGCTGAGGTGGTCAAGATTAGCTGCCGGCCTGTGATTGTGCGCGAGGTGGTACGCGCGCCGGCGAAAGACGGCCCTGGGGGAGAGTCAGCGGCGGCGAGACAACGAACGTCGGCGGAGTGTAACGAAAGCGGAACGAAATTAAATTCGAAGTGCACTGTTGACGTTGGATTGAATCGCACGCCAGTTTAACGATTCCCCGTTGGTAGTCAAGTGAAATACGTCAAAACATCTGCTTGAACAAGCTTTAAGAACTAAGGATGTGCAGTGTTACGTGAAATCGATCTCCTTAAAGGATTTGCTCGGCTGATTCGCTTGCAGTGTTTCCTGTACGGTGCGCAACTGCGCAGCACCACCAGAGCATTTGCGCAGTAAAATCTCATTCTCACTCAGTTGCAACATTCCAATTTTAATACCCTATACATATTGCATAGCCCTTGTAACAAGTGAAACGATTCGCTGTTTGTGCGTCTACACGGTTGCGCAATTGCATGCGCACTAAAACAAACATTTGCTCGGTGTAGAATTTTCTTAGAGGCTACACTGTTCGCTTGTGTCACCTTTGTGGAGACTATTCACTTGAAAACAGACACGTGCAAGTTCGAATCATCGCTTGAAGAAGTAAGCAGAGCCCAGTCGGCTGATTACTCAAAAGCTTCCAGCAAAACTGGAGCTTTTAATTGTCGTCAAAACATTGTCGGGCTCGTCGCATAGCACATACGAAAAGCAGAAGGGAAATGCAGTACGCGCTTGAACCTGTGAGAACCAACTATACCAGACAGCAGAGCCAAGTATCATGCTTCATCAGCAGGATGTGCAGCAGATACACGAAACTGCAGCTGGAAGCGAACTTGCGCTTAAGTCACTTCAGTCTCGAGCATACGTGAGAAGTACATGCTTGGAGTTGCGCAAGTGCTCTCACCCGTGGAAATAACACGATCTTTCCAAGTGTAAGCAATTTCAACGTCTCCAACGCCACTTGCCTTGCGCAACAGAACTCTGCTGATGGTTTGGCATGCCGGTTGACTCCTACAAATGGCTGCAGGTTAACTGGTAACACACAGCCAAGGTCAAACGGCCAGAGCAACGCTTTGACGTACATCAAAAGCAACCGGAAGGTAATGCCAGGTGGATATCAACGCTGAACGAGTATTAATCACTACGTCTGATCACATCCGAAACCGTCTCGAACAACCGGGATGAACGTTCCAGAAGATAAAAAAAAGGTCAAGCTTGGGTGATCGAACAGAAACAGGGCGTGAGAAATGCTCTTCCATCAATTCCTGAGAGACAAGCGATTCAGCGTGTCCCCGGGTGATAGATGATTATGTGAGTCGCCAACTGAAAGGCAGCGGTTTACACCTCGCGCGCACATAGACGTGATGCGATTTTCATGCAATCACCTCCCTGCAATGGAATCTCGCCGCAAATCGACACAACATGAATCCGATCAGAACGAGTGCACATTATCGCAACAAAGAACGCAGACAAGGCGCAAGCAGGGGTTAGTGACTGCACTTATTTTATGCTCAAATGGGACGAGTGCGTGAAAACTTACATACGAGGTATTCAAGCATTCCAGTTGATTTCTCCGAATCGCGGTACTTGTTGAATGACCACTGCAGAAGAGACGGGTCAACGCCAGGACTCTTCGACAAATGATCAGAAATGACAGCAAGAATCGTTTCGATGTCTGAGCACTGCGACAGCCACCTGAGGACTTTTTCAACCTGCGGCTGCTTTTTCGCTTTTCTTCTTTGCCTTTTGCTTTCATGCCCTGCAGACTGACGTAGCAGAGAGTGGACAATAACTAAACTCGAAGATTATCGCTTGTAACGCAAGAGTAAAAAACTAGGGGCATGCTGACAATTTTAAAACAATCCTTTGGTGCGAGTCTCATTTAGCCGAAAATTTAGAAAGTGCGTTCATTGTAAAACGACATATATTTCCATCAATTCATAAATATCAAACGTTTTTCGTAACCATTTGTAATCAAAACGGGCAGTTTGTTCGCCCTTTGATTGCGTCAAACGATCAGTAAAACCGGCGCATCAACAGGCTGTTCGGTCTACGGGAGCGTGAACATCGGTGTTTAAAAATTTCATCCGTTTTTTGCAATCACTGAAAACATATGCAATACTGCAGAGTGAAATTTATACCCAATAGAGCACAGTTTCACGATGAAGCAAAACATGCACAGAGAGCATTCAGCTTACCGCGGTTAGGCGTTGCACAAGCCCAGAACATACACTGGGAGACACCCAGTCACAGCCGAGAAGAACTGGCACAAACGACAAGAACGTTCTCTCAACGTTGTATAAACAGCTCAACTTTTCGGAGCGGTAAACCATTCCGTGCATGTGACAGCCGGCCGCTGTAGAGTGGATCTGATGAAGAAAAGTAAAACATGAAACCTGCCAAGGGCAGGTTTTACAATGCTTGTCACCAGCAGGTTAGTGATTGATGATTTGCCAACGAATGCATCTTTTCAGTGGCAAATGAACAAACAACGCATTGCAGCATTGCTCATTTATTAGCGGCAGATGCACATCGCGGGCAATGCTTGCAGCGACTGAATGAAACCAAACAGTAATTTTTCAAACATTTCCAATCACAGCGGTCTTTCAAAAATTTTTACATACAACCGCACATTGTTTCTCTTGGCCCGTATCACTGCGATGATGGGCAGTAATTCACACATTTCCACTAAGAACATTTTCAAAAGAAATTTACTTGTTTCTGTTGCCAGTTGCAACACAACAGCAGTATAAAGCCAAACCCTATTCTGGGATGATCACGGACCAGCAATCACTGGTAACTTAATGTTTGTTCAGGTGTTGTTACAGAGACATATCGCACGTTGCCAGCAAGCATGAAACAAGAGATAGTTACTCGGCGGTAGTTTTGTATGAAAACGTTTATGAAACAGTTTTAAGACTAAATAGATATCCAGATTATTTATACCACACTCTAATCCAGGGGTTTCCAACCTTTATCTGAGCATGTACCCCTTCAGCATTTCGACAGAAAGCATGTACCCCAAAATTTCATATGACAAAATATTTTTCCATGTCTATTCATATATATTTAACAATAAATATAAAATGATTTATGAAAGTAACATTCACTGACATATGTATAAATATTTGGATAAAAATAATATACAAATCTATTTTTCCCTTCTATTGCTAACCTTAAATGTACCCCTTCAGATAGGCAAACGTACACCTAGGGTTACACGTACCCCAGGTTGGGAACCCCTGCTCTAATCATAAGATCCTGTGAGCATTAGCACGTCATTAGATACTGCTTTTAAGCGCCTGCGATTCCAACACATGCGTCGGAATAAAACAAAAAAAAGGATATGTACAGTAATTTTTCATTTTTAACAGTGGTTAGCCCTTCAGCGATTTCGCACGCGTAGAGCATTTAGGCTTACATCAGGAAAACCAGTCAGCAGAAAGACGTTTGCTCCCCGTTCTTTAAGTAATTTAGGTAACGTAGTGAATTGAAGGTACCTCCTGCAAGTCAAGGTGCCCCAGAGGAAGGTATCCCTTCGCGATATCAAAAACATAGAAGTCGCTGTCGTTGGAAAGCACTAGGGAGTCTGACTGGTTTGCTAGTACCGCCATGTCGTGGTCAGCATCGCCCACAGACCACACCACTGGAATGTTTAGCTCATGCAAGGTCTGTTGGAAGCTGAACACTGCGCAGATAAGAGCGGCTCAAGCATAGATATTAACGAGAGTGCACATAGTAACAGAGCAACTACAGCTAGTGAAATAACGCAAACCCTTTAAACTGTTGCGAAAGGATCACAGCACATCAAAACAGAGAACGTAAAAAGTCAGAAACTCCGGACGAAGGTCGTGAACAAACCTTAATCCTGCAATTTTCCTATTTATTAAACATTCAACAACAACAACAACGCAACTAAGTGTTACGAAGCCTGACCTGCAAGAAGAGGAAGCAAATGAACGTGGCTTTGTTTCCCTTGCGAAGCTTTCTGGTGTGCCAGTTCAAGCAACATTTTCTTCACGCTTTCACTTTGTCTTGTCAGATGCGTCTCTTGTTTTTCTGGCATTCCACCACTGACACACACATACTTAACACACTGACATATGCATAAAGCATTGGTTAATGCAAAAACAATAGGCAAGTGGATACTGATTTTTTCATGAGTTAATGTTGGCACAAGACCCTTTGTTTCCAAATTACATAATCTATAACCTTTTCAGTTGCACTTTATGGGATATGCTGCAAACCTGAAACTCACTAGAAACATCATGCAAAACATTTAACTTTCCATATCACCCAAACAAAAAAGTAACAAGAAATGAATTGCAACGTGCTAGAACAATAACCAACCAAATCTGACAAAAAGTTCCAGAAATGGAGCCAGAATACAAGTAATTCATGTAGGAAAGCAGGTAAGAAGAATAAAAAAGGAAATAAACAATTTGCCAGAATGAATGTCATAAAATTATACCAATACTTTCAAACAAAGAAAATCAACTTACCTATCAAAAACAACAATTGGTTGGATTTCACATCTTGCAAAAGTTTGGAACAGCTTTACAACTTCTTGCTTGAGCAATTTATAATTGTTGCTAGCACTGAAGCAAAAAAGCAATCAATATGTAACATAACACAAATGACACCTTATCCACATGACACCTTATACACACATGCACAGAACACCAAAAATTAGTTATTCTCCATACAAATCAACTGATACATAAATGAAGGAGACATTCACAAGTACTGCAGTTACAACAAAAGATGCTAAGACCTCACCAGTATCATCAGTTGCCTGAGGTACGGGATAACTGATGATATGTTTAGTGAAATTGATTTTATCTTTAAATAGAACTTAAACAACTGATACTGGGTAGCTTGCCATGGAGACCTAATAGATATCAATGAACAGGTGACTAAAGCCATCAATGTTGTTATTTGGTTAGACCAATACCTTGGTTGACTCTTTGCCAGACAGACTTCCACCAAAGCAAGAGTTTCTAAGCAAGTTAGTGCTGGCTAAATGTATGTACAGTTCATAAAAACTCGTTATCTTGTAGAATTCTAATAAACTGTTATTTTTGAACATTTTTATTATGTAATTTCAGCTGAAATAAGAAATTTCAACAAAAATGATAACGATGAGTAAATGAGGTAAATGCTTCTCTAGCAAACCTAATAAACCAGCTCTTGACGTTTATGTTTGCAACATGTGTAGCAAACACAAAAATGTTGATCAAAATTTTGGATCTAATGATATTTTATGACGGGACTCTTCTGGTGAACAAGGTAGCTAGATATTTATACTAAATTAATTTCAGCATAATTTAAAAGGGAAATGTTCCAACCATTCTTACTCTGCAGGTGAGCTCCAACACCAGATCAAAAATTCAGGATACTTCACACCAGAAATACATTTTATATACTTATTTCAGCTCATCACTTGAGATGAAAACAATAAAATCATGTCCTTCTGGTTAATAAAAGAAAAACCTTAGGTGGATTTAGTCAAACGAACATATTTTTATATTGAATGTATAAAATCACCACACATCACTCTAAAGCAGTGGTTCCCAAACTTGTTCGAGCCGTTCCCCAAATCAAAGTATCGAATAATTATGTCTTACTACCATCAATAAAAATTTTTTGCATTCCAGGTCGAAAATTGATTTTGCAGTGATCACTCATAACACAGAACAACAACATGGTTTGGGTTTTGCGTTACCGCCCAAAGAATCGCATATTACCCCCAGTTTGGGAACCACTGCTCTAAAGGTACTAGAAGTGTTCCAGTGTCAGTCTTGGTAACATTATGTTTGCCAATTTCCTTTTCATAGCTCATCACACAAATTTCTAAGGGCAAAAATTGATCACTTTTAATCCATTAACATCAAATCATTGCAATATATTCCAGATTTTAAAATAATTGTTTCATTTTGAAAGCATTCCTGGCAAGCTGAGGACCAGCACCTTGATGAGCAAATAGGCTTGACTTAAAATATTTTACTTGGCAATGCTTTACATGTGTAAATAGTTGCTATGAAAGATTTTTATACAGCAAATTATATTTGCAGGACTAACTTTTTGATCCTATGGGGGTTTGCCTACAACCCTGACAAACATGAAAATTCATTGTTTTTACTTAGCAAAAGAATAAACAAAACAACTGAAACAAGATGTTGTCAACTCTCAGCAAACCGTTTATTAGAATGTCCCAACTTATGCATGGCAACCAGAACCTTAGCACTCTTATGTTGATCAAGCAGTCTCAAGGTTTTTAAAATTTATTCAACACCTTTAAATATGGGAAAAATTTATTGAAGTAGCAGTTTTACATTCCACTATTTCTGCATGTGTGCAAAGCATACCATGTGGTATGTGATGCACTATTTTGGTGCATTTACTTATTGAACTCGGGCCATGAATTGAACATGTAAAAATACTGTCTTTAATGTTGTTCAGCAGACAAAAATATACCAGTATCTAATGCTTGCAAATGAAATAACACAATGCCCTTCCCAGTACTTGAAAACATTAGGATGCAATCAACATATGAAATGTTTTTAAAAAAGAGTCAAGCAGCTACCATTGCAAGGGCGATAATGTTCTTCAGGATGATATCTTACAAGCATAAGATGACGTTTATCTTGTTTGCCTTTAAAGCAAATACATTTTGAGATGATATTAAAACTTCACAATCATCAATATTAATGGCCAACCAACAAATGTTAACTTTTTGCCACAACAGACTTTAGCCTGTTCTGCACTACTTCAACAAACATACTGTACTTCACCACCGTCATCTTTCATAAAATCTAAACTTACCTGAAGCTTGAGCTGACAGAATAAAAAATAAAGTAAATCAGTGCATTTCCATCTATTATCAAGCACTGACTTGCAATTTTTACTTTATCAAACAAGAGTCGTTGTCTTTCATCAATAAATCTTGTAAGTCCTTTAACACCCATCACTTTTAAGAATTATATCATTTCCTGAAAACATCAACAGTATTTAAACAACGCTCTCACACATTGTATGTTGAACACATAAATGGTAAGCTGCAGTTTACCCAAGAACGCAAACATTATAACCATATACGCAAAGATAAAATGAACAGAAACGTAGAATAGCATCTAAAGAAGTTATTGTGATGCAAAACTGAGCAACTAGATGCCTGTCAAACCAATTTTCAGTAGAGCAACATAAAACATCAACAGTGCAAGTTTAATAAAGCAATTTTCAACTGCCATCCATATAACACACAATCAGCACTCAACAGATCTTTTTCTTTGTGACATGTTTAAGCATAACCAGTGACAAACATTTAAGCAACAGTTAAATTCAAATCTAGATTGATGCTTGATGCATATTAAAACAACATCATGTCGAACAACAACAGTAATTAAACCTTATAGCAAAAATGACAAAATAAAACAATGCTTCTTCACATAAACACACTGTGAATGTAGTAAAACAACAAAAACAGGATGCATCCAGTATGAATTATAGCAACCAAGCGGTTGGTATGTAAATCAAGCCTAAACGGCTGTCATCTCAGTCAATACACCAGATGCTACACAATTACCCATACTTCAACCAGTTTTCAAAACCGTAAAGTAAGCCTACTTTAACAAATCATTTTTAAGAGCACAGCTCCACTAAATGGCAGGTCACATAACCAGAATTGAAGCACCATTTCGTTAAAGCAACAATTCTATAACAGCATAAGCATAATCAAAATTTTGGTTGCATACGTGTATGTAAATTTGCAAGAAGTCAATGCTCCATGCTACATTAAACAAAAAATCACAATAGGTGGTTGACATTTTTTTAGTTTCTTCGTGCTAAATAGCATTTATGAGCCCACAAATAATAGCATCACAATACACACCTTAAACATAGTCTTAACAGCACACTTCATTGCATTAGGGAAGCTTCTTCAACCCTCAGAAACATCAATCCTTTATGCCAAACCCCTTACTTTGATATTAATTTACAGCAACTGAGAAAGCAAGCAAATAATCTGTGCAAATAAACTTGTCTAGCAACTACACTTACTCGGGATGTTCTGAGGTTTAATAACCACACAAACTTCTAGAATCTCAGAAAACAATGTTTTTTTTGTTTACTAATTGTCTACTTTCATCCCCTACCCAAAAAATTACCAAGAATTTGCATCAGCTACATTAATTCAAGTGTTCTTCCAAATCTATAAGGTCTAATCACTTGTAGATCCGGTTTTGAAATTTTAGAAAAACCCCATGTGTTATTATTCAAGTGACACCATGCTTCAGATAAAGTAGAAAGAAACTATAAACAAAAAACACCATGACCTAAAAACTTCATAACTAATCAAAAAATCTCAAAATAAGCAGTTGCATTGAACCAGAAAAAGAAGTTAAGTAAATTTTATCAGTGACCAATATTTAAGTGATCCGTAATAAACAGGTGCACATGCACACCTGAAAGAGTCTATGCACAATTGAAGTGTTAATACACATACTTATGGCCCGCTCTAAGGGTCAAGCACATTATGGACCAAGTACTGAGTTCTTAACTAGGCAGTGTAAGTGAAGGTGGTCATACTAGTGGTACTACCAATCGAGCATAATTGAAACAATGTTGTCAAATCATGCTAATGTGATTATTAAACCAACTTACAAAATGGTACAATGTTCCAGTTACCTTAAGATGAAATTGCAAAGTTCACGCACCACAGCGCCAGCACTGTAGTGTCATGAACTAAGCACAAAATTAAGATGAAGCAACAACATATGACAAAGTTGGCTTGGGTGCACCTACAGAGGATACAATATCTTATACAAAAAACAGCGATCTAACAATGGTGATATGGAAAAGTTAATCCAATCTTTGTGGGTGTTAATGGACAAAATGTACAAGTCATAAGCTTCAAATTCTACTAACGTGACTGAGGTTCAATCACAACTGGATGGTAAACACCAGAGCCAACACGGTTGTGCAATGTTTGCCCACTTAAGGCTGTAGAGCCATCACTAGAAACATACAGTTGTAGATTATCTCCTTCACCACCACTTGTGCTATGAGAGAAATCTTGACTTTCAATCAGTTTACTTATAACATCGTCTGCGCTTACTCTTGTCTCTCCCATTCTGTTTAGTAAAGGCACTAATGTGTTCGAATGTGGGGGAGGAGGTCGCGGTGGAGGAAACATTCTTCCAGGAGTAGCTGGAAGCCTCTGAGGTGACTTCAACACAACACTACCTACAACAGTGTCATGTTCAGTTACAGAGTCAACTGAATTGCTTGACTGACTGATATTGCTTGGAGTCCTTGAGTGTTGGGAGCTATAATCAGATCTTTTTGATTGCTGACTGGTAGTACTTGAATTTCTAGCATGGCCAGGCTGAAATGGATCATTCTGCCTGTGCTTAGGAGTCTTTCTTGGTAAGCTACCAACTCCACTGCTGTCACTGTCCAATTTTGATGATTTTACATTATCAGTGTCATCAGGCAACTGAAATGCTGTGTCTCTCACAGTTGGAGTTTTAAAACAAGGATCTCCAGACAACAGTTGCATTCCAACAACAATCTTTAAAATCGAATTATCAAGACGATTTTTGTCTTCATATCCTTCCAAAATGCAGTGTCTCGATGTTTGACCAGAACCAGCAAACTCCGCTAAGTTTAAATCCACATAGCCAATCTTCAAAGCACTGCGACCACCTCTGACTTCTTTTCTAACAGACAGCCTAGCAATGCATGGTTCAAGTACACCAGTATTTGGGTCAACTGACATTTTGCAAGTATACTCAAACTTGGAGTTCCACGAGACACAATGATCTTTGACATTTTTTCGCTCAGTACTTTCTACATAAGTTCCACCATTGCGCAATCGTACTTTGCAATAAAGAACACCAGTTAACAGTGGAACTGAGCTGAGTTCAGCAATATAGAGAGTCACTTGAAACTTGGACCTTTTCTTTGTCATAACCAGTGGCTTAAAAATACTCATATCCACTTTTGATTCATAAGCAGGAAGTACTCAACTCTTTTCCTGGCTAAACAATTATTCATTCAAATAATGCTACTATCAAAATAAAAATAATTATTAGTATGGTCAGATCTTTAAAATATGTTGGCAACTATAGACACCCCTAAAGATACCTAAAGTAAATAATACCGTCAGACATGGACTATAATCTTATACAGATTAAGTATCCATTTTGAAGATGTGAAATGTTAATAAGCATGCATATATGACAGACTGCTAAAGTTGTTGCGGCCAGTGGTCCAACTATATGGACAAGTACGTATGGACTGGAAACAACGTATGGCAATGGTGACAGGAGAGGGATGCGAACCCACGCCTTCAATTATTGCTTGTTCACACCACTTATATATGGGTGTTGTTCTTCGCACACATTCCGTTCATGGTGAACCGTGCAATCAGCACAATGCCAACAGATAGGCTGCAACAAGTTATTGGCTTGTTTTTAAATTACATATCATAAAGACTACAAAAAACTTCAGTAGTGACTAAGTATCTGGCTATGGTCAACTGCTAAGTAGCTGAATACAGCTATGCAAAATAAGTGGCTATATCGCTTACCATGGTCACATGACTCAGGACATCGTTAAACAGAAATGGCTAGTGGCTGCAGATGTACCTCACATGATGCGGTTTGACTAAAACACTGAGTCTGTCACACAAGCGGCACCATCCTGGTAGCATTTATGTCTACTATGCCAATGGTTTTCAGTTCAGCTCCCACCTTGGCGACTTTTGTTTTGGTGGTGGTAGTTGCACGTTTCAATTCTTGGGACTGGTTTTTCTTTACTTGTTTCAAAAGTTTCCAAACTTTTCTCTTCAGATTTACAGTTTAGATTTACGGTTTATGTTTGGGCTTTAGGTTTAGGGGTTCGGCTTAAGTTTGAAACTTCACATTTAGGGTTTAGGGGCGAATTTAGGTTTAAGGGTTAGATTTACATTTAATGTTAAAACTTTAGGTTTAGGGTTTAGGTTTTACATTTGGTGGTACGTTTAACTGTCACATTATACGTGGCAGACAGATAAATAAGGTCTCAAATATTAAGGTTTACAGGTGAACCTGTGGCCACTGTTTTGTTAAACATTACTTGCGGTTAAGGCTCAGGATTTCAGTGCCCTTAAACTTGTTGTGTAGAAACATAACCTTCTCATTTAAAAAGCAATAAATTCAACTTAAATTAATAAAACTCGACAATTGGAGCTACAGTAACATAGTTCAAGTTCAAATGATCCAAGAATACTGAATAGCCTACACAACTTTGCATAATGCAACATGTAAAAACATTTGATAGCCAAACCCTAAACCTGAAATCTTGAATCTAACACCATATCATCAAAACTGTAAATCTGTATTGTAGAGAAGACGTCACTCACCAATACCATATTAGCACTACTCACATACTCTTATACAGCATAAGGTATGTACTGTAATTAACCTTAATTATGCACTGAATCATGTGGCCTAGTTAGTCAGCTACTAAGTCACAGCCAAAAAATTTACTAAACTTCACCTGTAACCTTGGACATCACTAACAACATTCTAAGATTGACAGAAGGTAAGCTACAGGGCAACAAAATGGGGTATTTATGTAGTCTACCAATTCCAATTAAAATTACCACCACCAGTCGTTGTGCATGCTTCACCTCCTCATCTGTACATACCTAAACTCTTCACCCATTGCTTGCCCACCATCATCTGTGTTATGTATATGTTAATCAATATAATTATTATATTATTTATCGTTTGTGTTTTTGCAATATGGCAGTGGCTACAGGTCTGCCAGTGGATCTTTGTATTTGAAAACTTATTTGTCCACCACCTATACGTGACAGAAATGCATGACGAGTGTGCAGTGGACTTAGTAGAAACATAAAGCTAAAACCTATACCAAAATCCTAAACATAAACCCTAAACTTAAACCCTAACCCGTAAACCTAAGCTTACCCCTGAAAAACCTACTGTGACGTAACAGTAACGCACGACAAGAGTCAGAGTGCAGTAGGCTTGGTAGAAACAAACTAAACATAAAAGATAAACCCTAAACCTGACCCTAGCCTTAACCCTAACCGTAGCCCTAACCTAACCCTAATCCTAACCCTACACCGCTAACCTAATGCTAAACGTAACCACAAGCTAAGGCTAACCTAACACTAACCCCTGAAGGTAACACCTAAGCCTTAAAAAAGTAAAGAAAAAAAAGGAAAGTTGGCATGGTAAGAGTCGAACCAAAAACCATTTGCATAGCAGCCATAACACATAACCAAGATCCACACCGTGTGAATCAAATGACCCTTTTATTTGAATTATGTTAGGCCAGGCGTATCCATAGTCACTTCCAAACTTTAAACCTAAACCTAACCCCTAAGCTAAGCCTAAACCCAAATGTAAACTGTAAACCTAAACTTTAAATATGAACACAAGCTTGCAAACTTTTGAATAAAGTAAAGCTGGTCCCATGAAATGAATTGAAATGTGTAACCACTACTCCCAAAACGAAAGGTATGTCATTGTCACATAATTCTTATATGTGTATCATATGCTTTGTGGTCCGTGTGGTTCTTTCGTTGTGCTTGTGAGACCAATTTCCACCTAGATAAAACATAGGATTTCACCAAACAATTAATACATTTGTTAGCAAATTCTGCAAACAAAAAATTGTAGAATATGTCCATAGGCGTAAACATGAAATCTACTTTGCATTTGCACTACATGCAATACTGTAGGTTATCCACAAACTTGGATGCAATTGTCATATTTTCAACTAGACTGTTTCATTGTACAGTATACATATTTTTTTTTAATTCAAGAAGAAAATTTTGATTGTTTTTCATCCAGGTATGAAGAAACGCTTTGGACTAGTAGGTTGTCATATAGCTCTCTTAGTAGATATAATGCTATTGTCACATTATCATCATTTTGCATTTAACCTCTAGGTTTGGCTGTTGTGCTAAGCCTTCAAGGAATTATCAGCTTGCCATGCACTGCTCTTTCAAAACTTTGTGATGATACTGACTGAACAATGACAATCTGTATGGTTTTTGCTGGCCTACAGAGTATGTACTGTCCTTTTTAAGTAAATTTTAATACAGTATACACCATTCCATACTTTTACACTGCGTTGAAATATTAAGTCTATATTGTATAGCCTATATAGGCTACTGCAAAGGAACTCTTCAACAGCCTAGTCACTACCACCAGACCTCGCATGGCTAGCTGATTTACTACGCAACACTTACAGTTACACTGCTAGTAGAGACTATCGTAGGCAAACTCATACTATGCTACTAACTACTAGTACTACTTGGGTTGGACTAGGTCTTGTGGTACAGTTAACAGTATTGTTCACTGGACCCGCCAAAGATGCATTAACAATGCAGACCCGTAACCACTCAACCGGAGGGGTCGCAAGGGGCGAGAAGCCCACTTTGCAAAATTTTTCGCCCCAATGGAAAAATGTGTTGGACATAGTTCAAAAAATTTGGGCCCCTCTCAGAAAACACTTCGCCCACCCTCGACCCTCACCTGGTGGTGTCCCAAGCTGGTTGCGTGCCTGTAACACCGTGATACTAGTCGCAGTCCTACATTATTGCAGGATAAGCTGAAAATCCAGTTTTCCAGTAAAAATAATAATGATTCGCATTAGTATTTCTTACAAGAAGTCAAAACATTAGTTCTTTGATGTTTGGCTCTGCACAGCTTCGGGCACTGTACTGCACGTCCTTCCCTTTCTTGCTGGTTAGGGATGGTGACGATCGTGACGCCAAGTCAAGTTTCCATGTGACACATCCCATACTCGGGAAAAATACGTGACTTCATCCATGGCTCCATAGCGCTGTTAGTTATAGTGGCACCAAAGTCAACGGAGCCAGAGTTATTTCGTTTACCATTTATTTCCTTCACTCTTTAGTCTTTATCTCAGACTCTAGGTCCAATTCACAAGGGTTAGTGGTAAACACTACACTGGCAGTACACTGACATAAGCACATTTGCTCATTACGCTTTACGCAGCTCAGAGAGGGCGCAGTAATTATACCTACAGGCAGGCAGGCCCGCAACCAGCTTGGGACACCAACGGGGTGACGAGTTTTCTGAGAGGGGCCCAAATTTTAAACTATGTCCAATAGTTTCAAATTATGCCCAACACATTTTTTCAGAGGGAGGGCGAATGCTCCCCCCAAGTTACGGACCTGCACGCAGGCAACACCAAAACAACAGGGTAACGACTCGTCTACTAAAACTGACGTTGAGCTTTCGAGGAGTCTACCTGCCATGCTCTGCTTTCATAACTTTGCGATGATTCCATTGCACCATGGGTGTACAACCTGCGGCTTTCGACGAAATTTATACGGCCGAGCACGTGTAATTTAAAATACATGTTATGGCGGCCGTGCATTAATATGAACTCTGTGTTTGCTACATCGGTTCCCAAACCTTTTTGAGGGAGACACAAATCTGAGCATAGGCGTATAGACAGGGGACCAAGGGGGCATTCCCCCCAAATTTTTAGCATATATTGTCATTTTGTGCTTTAAGAGGCGGTATCCCAAGCAAAATGTGTTATACGCCTAAAATTAAATATTCCCCCCAAACATTTGGGCTGGCTACGCCACTGAATCTGAGTTTGGTGAAAACCTAGCAGCCCAAACCTCAAACGGTGTATGAAAAATATACTGGTTGTGTGGAAGATTTTTGGCAGGAAGTTGCAAAGTTCGTTTTCAATGACAGCCATCAACAGTCTTTTCTCAAGTATGGACGCTCACAGGCCTGCGATCAGGGGGTGGGCAACCGGGCAATTCCCCTCCCCCGAAAATATCAGCTGGTTGTGGCCCTGCCTATGCCACAGACAGACACTGACAAGCAGTGGTAACGTCAAAAATGAACAACTCAAGTTTGGATTGCCTCGGCGTCACCCATTTTTTACCGTTCGCGACTCCCGTTCGCGAAGTAGCAGTTAAACGCTTGTTTTCTATGTCGGTGAACAAATGCAAAACAGCGCAAATGGCGGAATCATGACTTGCACATTTCAGGGAGGGATTTAGCTCAGAGATGAGCAGACTGTCGTATTTTACGATTCAGATCCAATCCTTATTTTTAAAACTCAGTCCAAGTCCAATCACAGTCCAAAAAAGTTTTAAATGTAAAGTCCAAGTCTAAATGAAGTCCAAAAAATTAGAAAAGTGCAGCCTTTTCACAATAAAAATGCCGCATTTCTTTTCCATTGACCCTTTAAGGCCCATAGCGGCCACTTATTTGACGAAACTTTTCAATTCCATAACAATCAATAACTCGCCAGCCGCTAGAGCTAGAGAGGTGTTCAAACCCTCTACTGCAGTGGTTCCCAACCGGGGGTTCCCGGACCCCAAGGGGTCCGAAACAAGATTTTGGAGGTCCGAAATGCGATTTTCGAAGGTGAGAGTTTGTATGTTCTTGGAAGCAAGACCCAAGATTTATGAAAGAATGCAAATGCTATTACTCAGAAAAGATTATTCAGCCTAATTATTCTAGCTGACGTTGCTAATTGAACAATTTAACTTGCTAAATGCGTGTATTGCTATTTCCGTTACACGCTGCGTTTGCCACGCTCAAGATGGCTGGTGATGTGATTGCAAGCATATTGTGACGTTCAAATGTTTATGGCGCAATTATGTCGAAATTCTTGTTTGATTCTATAGAACTTAACTGGCGATCATCTGCGTAAAGTTACCAGAAATTGTGTACGAAAGCCCCATAGGTGTAGGAGCAGGAAATGTTTTGGGTTGCAAAGTATAATTTTCCCGATATTTCCCTAAATTTGCCTGAAAAGCCTTTATGCAACAACTTTCTCCCTACAAATTTATGCTTCTATTTCCAATTTTGTAATGCAGGTTTGAATATACAGAATTTTTTTGTAACGCAGAATTTGGATATTGGTTCTTTAAATTTGGTTCTTACTGACCCAACTGTAAAGAAGTAAGCTATATTGTGCCACAACATTGTCAGAAGCCAGCTGGCTCAATACTTTTGAGCATCTGCCTCACAGCTCTAAAGTTGGGTGTTTCATTCGCATTTCAGTTACTGCTCTCAGCAAGGAAACTTACACACACCTATAGCTGAAGTAGGCTTAAAGCTGCCTCCATCTCTGAAGACACACTGTATATTCAGAGAAATTAAGCAGCTGTAAGCATGTTATTCAGCCTCCAACGCCGCTGCAAAATGTTCTGTTCTGTAGGTTTTTATCAACCTGCGTTGCGCAGACAGTGTGTGCTTGTACTGTGGACTTTGTGTCTGATTGCAAAATCAAATTAAATTAAATTAAATATTGTATGTTCAACTGCACATATATGCAAAAAATAGTATTGCAAATAGTGTTCATCCAAACACTGTAGTTAAGATTAAAAACAAAAATTTTTGTAAACTTGCCAGGCATGCATGGACTCTACTCATATGAAATGTGGTGCCCTGCAGCATACTCAATTACCTCAGCGCAAATTAATAAAGCACATAATCCAAATGCCTTCTTTTGCATAAACTTTCAAGTTAGTCAGTTACTTACCAACTCCCACAACCTCCAACATGAAATTACGAGAAACAGTTTGTTGATTTTATATATATTTAATGTGTTGCCTATGACATATTAAACTTTTATTTGTGCACTCAGTAACAAGAAGTATACTTTCATTATTATTGTAAAAAATGTCGAATTTCAAACTTTTTGAGATTTTGCCCTAATATTAGACAAATAAAAACTTTTGGAGGTGCGCTTGCACACCTGCAGCCCAGCTCCTACATCACTGAAAAGCCGTTTATACTAGTGCCCTTTGCAACAACAAATTTGTGCAAATCTGGATTTTCCCCTCCACTTCGTTTGAAAAAAGTATCGAAATTGTTTCAACCGCTCGAATGATTTGTGCGTTGCTCTGAGTAACTGTGTGTGCCAAGGTATAAACGGATAATTTCAGAGAAACAGCAATGAAAGAGCCGCTAGGTTTGTTTCTAATGGGCAGTAAGGCATGAAAGTTTAAACAGTACAACTGAGTACTCTGTGCTGTGTTCTCAGTATAGGCCTAAGTATTACGAGTAGTAGTTTAAAAAATGAAGATACTGTAAAATTGGACTGTTTTTGTTAGTTCTAAGCTTTTTTAAAAGGATTCAGCAAGTCTTCCAGTTTCGACTGAAAAAAATTTCAGTTTTGGGTTTGGGGTTCTCTTGGGGGGACGTCACAAGTGGGGGTGTTTTTGCGTTTTTATGGCTTACTTTGCCCGGCCCTAGGCACCAATCCAATGAGCCAATTTTGTGGCTCAAGTTTTTCTTGGAAACTAGACTATCATCCGAGTCTTCAAAGCCCTTGATTGGCTTTCTAGGATAACTGGAGCCAAAATTATGCCACAAAAACCAAACAGTAGTCAAAATTCCTATCCCTTCAAGCACTAACCTGAGGTGAATAACACCCAGGTTGTATATGGTCACAACTCGCCGCCAGAATAGGCTAGAGAGCTGTTCAAGCCCTCTAAAGACTCGTGAAGACTTGTAGTTTAGACTGCAAAAAATTTCTTAGCTTGAGATCTCGGGCTTCCCGTTGATGTTTACATAATGAGAGGATGTTTGCTTACATTTGGATGACGTCATCATCCCCTGGTAGTCGAACAATCGAGCCGATTTTGTGGCTTAAATATTTTTTGGATTCCAAGCTACAATACAAGTCTTTAGAGGGTTTGATGGACTTTCTAGTATTTCTGGTTCAAAAGTTATGGCAAAATAAGCATAACTTAATCAGGGAAATTCCCTGAAATTATTCAGCATATTCCTCAATAAATTGGGGTCTCTCTGCCATAACTTGGGCACCAGAAACGCCAGGAAGTCGATCTAGGTCTCTAAAGATTCATATTCCTAGAATCCCACCAAACTTTGAGCCACAATTTTGGCTTATTGTCTGGGTGATGACGTCATAAAAGAAAAACAAAAAAGCATAACCTTTGAACCAGAAATACTAGTCTGAGTATTCTGACGACACCCACCGAAAACCCCAAACCCAAATCTCAAAAGTTTTTTTTCAGTGCAAACTACAAGATTCACGCGTCTTTCGAGGGTTCGATTAGCTCTTTATTATGTTCTCGCCGCGAGGTATCGCTTTCCGCATAAGCCGTCAGTGGGGGACTCATGCTTTTTCTGCAATTTTCTGATTTTGGGGTAAGATACCAGATATGTTAGAACGTCAATCAAGAGCTCTATAGACGCGGATGATCACCTAGTTTCCAAAAAGATTTTGAACCAAAAAATGGCTCATTGGATTGGCGCCCAGGCCCAGTCAAAGTTGGTCAAAAATTAAAAAACACCCCCAATTTGTGACGTCCCCCCAGGAGAACCCAAAACCAAAATTAAAAAAAAATTTATTGATCGAAACCAGAAGACTTGCCAAATCCATAAAGAGTTTGAACAGCTCTCTAGCTAAAGCGACTGGCGAGTTATGGCGTTGCAAACTTGGGGAAGATGTTTTGCGGTGAACCTACAAGGGTTGACTCAGTCCGAATCCGGACCAGATCCTAATTTTTGAAGTGATTTACACTCTAGATCCAATCCAAATTGAACAAAATCTTTTATTGTCCGGTTCCAGTTCAATCCAAATCCAGTCCAATGCTCATCTCTGATGCAGCTCCGCAGCCCTGAGCCCATCCAGACGAGCAGTTCCTGCTTTTAAACTCTAGCATGCATCAAATCCTGTCCTGCTGTACATCAAAACTCGTTTCTTCCTTGCATACTTTTTGCAATTTGCGATGGCTGTTTGGGTACAGACTTAGTATTCTCTCCTTACTATATCAACTTGACTTCAATAATTTTAAGGTTACCATTTCTCTTCATTTCTTGATTTTCCTGACCATACCGCTTTACGAGAGTGCCTTCATGCCGAAGCCTTCACTAAATCATGTTTCGGTCATCCAAGGTAGTTAGGTTAGAAATGCTGTCAAAGCGCCAGCATTATTGGCGTCAATAGACTATTTGACCAATTAATTTTTGATTTTAGGACGCATCACCTTTTCTAACCAAACGGATTCTAGTTCAGAGGTCACCAACATGGTGCCCGCGAACACCAGGTCGCCCGCAAGGACCATGTAGGTCGCCCGTGGGCCTGTTTTAAAAATGACATAAGCATGATCAATGTCTTCACATTAACGATTATCGATACTAAAATAATTGAAGGCAAATTGAGCAAATTTTTAAATCAGAAGTGCATATCAAACCAGAACCGTCGCCAGAAAGTTTTCAATAAGGGGGCTTCGCAGTTCTTCGGGGGGGGCTTTACGTTTGTTTGGGGGGGCTTGAGATTATAAAAATTAACCAAAACTCCACTTATTTATAGTGTTTCACGTTTCAATTTGGGGGCTTGGAGCTTTGTTTGGGGGGCTAAGCCCACTAAAGCCCCCCCGTGGTGACGGGACTGTATCAAACTAGTAGCCCTTCACATTAATCGGTACTCAAGAAGTAGCTCGCAGTTTCAAAATGGTTGGCGATCCTGTTCTAGATGCATTCAGTCCCGTCACCACGGGGGGCATTTGGGGGCTTATCCCCCCAAACAAAGCTCCAAGCCCCTCCAAATTGAAACATGAAACACTATAAATCAGTGGAGTTTTTGTCAATTTTTAGAGTGTCAAGCCCTCCCGCACAAACCCAAAGCCTCTGTGGCAGTCCTCTTCCAAAGAAGAAGACCACTACACATTTAGGACAATTCCGCAAGAGCACTGGTCCATAGGAATGTCCATGGCACGCCCAAATTAACAATTAAGAAACCTGCACCCGCCAGTCTAGCTCGACATCGCTCAGTTTATCACAAGATTGTATTCACTCAGGGTTTTATTAGTATAACTTTAGACACTGCGATATACCTTACGACAGGGGTTTATAATATATTTTAACATATACAAACTTTATTGCGAGTAATCAAGGGTTAATGCGCAGTTCTATTATGTCTTAGAGGAGGAGAGAGAGTACCCTTATTGTTAAGCAGTCACACTACAACCTGCTTAAAGAAATTGGCCATAACTTCGGTAATTCCGTTAGTCTAGCCGTTCTAGGATAGTAGCCAGCTACAAGCGTATTCTGGTTCACGAATTTACCAGACCCCACTCGTTCGCCAACTATCCATCCGTCAATTTGGTTTGTTCCAGTTTGTTAAGCCCATTACTGGTCTAGGTGAAAAGCTTGGTAAGCCCACTGCTCGATTGAACTGAGCAGCAACACAGGTATAGATCAATTTTGTCGTGTATTTTCATTGGTTGATTCTCATCTCGCGGTCACGCATTGAGTGCGTACGTCTAGCGCAATCATGCGTACGTGACGTCACTTTTCTAGGAGTGAAAGTCATTCGGAATCGTTAGTAATTTCAATTACAATTTTTATCATGGTTTGGACTACGTTTTTCAGTGCTATGTTATAAGATTTTTGTTTACTCTCTCCTAGCATCATGGTACAGTAAATGCGTAAGTTCAATTCTACAATAAATAATGTCTTCAGTGTCCAGCTTCGTTTGGCTTGCCGTGAATTCGTCAGTAAGCTTCTGAATTGCGTTCTTTGGTTATTTTCCTTTTAGTGATCAACGTCTTCTTTTGTGGTTATTTCAGAATCACAAGGCGTTTTATGTTGAGGAGCAAAAACGAACTCAACACCTCCCCGCAGAAACGCAAAGTCCCCCTATTGAAAACTTTCTGGCGATGGTTCTGGATGCATTGAAGACTTCCTGGCAACAGTTCTGTCGAAATTGTGTCCGCAAATGGAACTATAAAATAGTGAAATAAGAAAAACAAAAATTTAGGATATTTTGTTGTGAAGCCCATTTAGCCTCAGCATGTTCGGGATGTGCCGTAAAGTCGAAATATTTTTTTAGAAATCGCCATTGGGGGGCCCCTGTAAGCGTTTTGAGGGGAGGCAAAGTTGGGCTGCTACAGCACTGTCAGGAACAAAAACGGTCACAAAACAAACGAAAAAAGCAGCGGTGAAGTTATCTGACCACAATCCCATTACGAAGTTATTGAGTAGGCTACCTCAATGCAGGGCCGTCGCCAGCGGGGGGTCCAGTGGTGCCCGGCCACCCCATTTGAAATCGGTGCCCCCCATTTCACGTTTGGCCCACCGGTTGCTGCAT
>Ga0210059_1000273_pt1 | contig 58680 bp, 40 predicted proteins | sample Ectturendosymbi2_FD_188042 | JGI IMG/M metagenome (GOLD analysis project Ga0210059, IMG submission 188042) | Ecteinascidia turbinata endosymbiont from Florida, USA - Sample 2 (SPAdes) (version 2) | ecosystem: Host-associated > Tunicates > Ascidians > Unclassified | place: Key West, Florida... | reverse complement strand
GGTCACAGAAGCTCCACTTTAGCAGTATCATCCAGGTATATAGTGAATCCTTGAACCAGTGATGTCATCGAGACTTAAACTTCGAGACTGGGACCTGGTTAAAACTACGAGACCAAGACCAAAACCCGAGACTTATAATTCGAGATCGAGACCGAGATTCGAGATTTGAAAATTTGTGCATTTTGCCGAATTCTTTATAATCATTTTGAAAAGAGATGTCATTACCACTTCGAAGTTACTTTTGTTTCGAATTTCTGGAATATTTGGTAGCTACTTTGGTTGCTTCTACACCTGCAGATACAGCGAAAAAAAACACGTTGATATAGTTAAGTTTTTCTAAGCCATCATTGCATTGGGACCTGTTACCTTCGAGATTGAGACTTACAAAAATGGGTCTCGAATCGAATCACGAAATCGAAATCAAGTCTGGAGACTCTATCACTGCCCTGTACATCTTTTGAAGTAGCCGGAGGCGGAACTATGTCAAAACGCAGCACGCTTTGCAGTGCAACACCTCGCTGCGTTCTCAACGCGAGCCTTTTGTGACTTTCCGGTCCTCATTTGATGTGGTCGTATGCATCAACCAAGACATTTTTCCTGAAGCCGCAGCCACCTCTCAATGTACGCAGGTAGTGGATGAGACTGGCGATGCGCATTGTGCTGCTGGTGAACCGTGACCGAACAGTTACCGCCAATGCACAGACTATAGCTTCCTTCTTTGCCGAAACCTGCGTCAGTTGCACGATAAGCACAGGAGAGTCCCTATCATTGAATGGCGCTTGTGCCTGGTGCGTTTCGCAAAGTCTCCCAGTACTTGCGTCTTATTCTTCAGTTAGGCCATCTTGTAGGCGAACATGACCGATACTGGTTTGCAAAAACGTGGTTGTGCGTCCGGCTTGAATTTCAGTTTAGCTCCAGAAAATTATCTGAAAATTAGGAAGAGATCTCTTTATTCGTGGTTCAATTTTGGAAATATTTGTTACAGTCGCGAGTTTTCTTATTTTACGAATGAGCACAGTCGATACCGTCACGTCTTATTCAATGCAGAGTTGATGTGAAAAAATTGTTCACAGAAATTTTCATTACTGTAATTAAATGGCGTGACAGCGCACTACATTTAAATCTCGGATTTTTGTGACTGGAAGCACAATGTTGGACACTCCTTCCGAAGCTGCGTAAGGTACATCGGCAGCGAAGGATCCTAACAATGGTAACGCCATTGCAGATGTTGATATTCCAGCCTGCCCAAATCCATACAGACTTTGAGAATGAGACGAAATTTTCCCATGAAGCACTATCAAGATTTTATACGAGAAAAACTGATACTTGAGCTTTAGATGGTTGGTGGGTTTGGGGTGACACAGACGTTGCCACTTTGAAAATTATGGTTCATTTGATGATCTGTGTGTTCGCATGGAGTTCCTTGCGACAAACAGTTTCTAAACGACCGATCTTGCAGATGCGCACTTAACATCTGTGATCTTGCATGTAGATGCCTAATAGTCTAGGTAACCATAACGGCAACAATCTTTTTGGCGCGTTTCTTCCCCAAGTCTGAATTAAGGTCACGATGTCTGTTGCGCTTGCTTGAATTTTGTAGAGTCTTTGATTTCGAACCGTAAATAGCTTCCTTTGCAACATTAGCGGTTTATTCAGTTTCTATCGCAACATGAAAGGCGCTTGAGAAGTGCAGTTGGCCAGCCTTTTTCTTGAAAAGAACTTTGAGAATCGCGTCAATATTCTCGGAGCAAATGAAATGCGTACGCAATGCTTCATTGAAATGATCTCATAGATGCAAAATCGCATGTTGTAGCCACTGTTCCTATGCGGCCATCAACTTCACGTATGCGGCCATGTGTTTTTCCGCGCAAATATTGTGCGTTGACCTCGTTTCTGCATTTGATTGCTCTTTCGTTCTGACTAGCGTACGGATTGCGTTTCGCTTCTGCTAACGCGTCATCGTTCAAAGATTGCTGCTGGTGATGATCGGAAGCTTCATGTAAATAAGGATTTGTGCACCATGAAATCTGCGACAACGAACTTTGAAAAGGGTAATAGCCAACGCCTTGCTTCGGCTCGGTAACTTAAAATATCAGGTGGCTTCGTCGGGATTCAGAACAGTGTTCATACAACGGCAACAAGGCTGCCTCGCTCTTTGCAGAGTTCGGGCATTCTGCATGCGTCATATATCGCAACATTCGGACTTCCACAACGCCAATCTTCTCCACAAGCAATATTATATTGGTCGTCAGACCTCTGCAAAAGGTCAGGTCCATCATAGTGGCACTTTTGCGAGATAGAAAAGCGATTTGTAAACTGTCGATGACTGGTTGATGAGAACTTCGGCTGTCGTTTCTTAGGTTGTCGAATGCGTCTGTGTAATACAAGAGAACAATTACATACAAACCGTTTCAAAAATAATGAAAAAAAAATTTCTATCAACAAATTTGGACGAACGCAGACATTATCTGTTAATTTCCACAGAAGCTCTTTTCTATAATATTGTTTTATTCTTCAAGATGCGGTGATCGGTGTTCACACAGTGGAACTCTATGCAATGGCAAAGATGAGTGTGAATGTGGAAACTGGGATGCAAATGGAACTTACTTTCCATTTGATGAACCTTCCGGAATTTGTTCTCACAATGTGTCTTTTAAACCAAAATTTTCAATCTGGGATCCACCAAACCAGTTGACTTGTTTGTACAAGGTGAGGAGTTCTTTTCTGTTCTTTTATGCTCTTAAATTTTCAAGCAATTTTTTCTGACAAATTCCAAAACTCGTTGTTATTACTTTCTTGTGAATTGTATGATGACAAAACTTTATCTAATTAGGAAAATTGCTGAGATATATAGCCCAAAGACCTGCCTTGTCAAAACTTTGCATCATGTTCGCTTAGTTTTCCTTCAACAAATGAAATGAATTCTGAAATGCATGTGCAAAAATCGGTGCATTGTGATAGAACAAAATGTGCTTAGTCATATGCAGAATTAAGGCAATAAATGCTATTTATCGCTTTCATGATGCAAAAATCCTGTTTCGACCTAATCGATAGTTTTTGCTTGCTGCGTGAGATTCCCGTTGACAAAAATTTGTAACACTGATGGTTTGCACAAGCTAGGGTACTTCATCTTTAGGAATGTATGGTAAAGGGCATTCGATGGAAATGCTAAATTGGACAAAATGGGCAAAATGGCCAATCTTTGCAGCGAAACCAACGGAAATTGTTTTGTGACAATAAAAAAATAACTTTAATATTTTTTCAAATGCATTTAACTCCTATCAACTATTTTTAATAGTAGAGAGAAAATGCACCAAATTGCCAATTGGTTTATCATCGAAATGTTCCGATAGGAGAGATCATTTGGGAATAGGAAATTAGCAAGTATGTAACTGAATTTGTTAATATGTTCTATTTCAAGTGATCCCAAACTACATGTACCCCTTGGGGTACATTTGCCTATCTGAAGGGGTACATTGAACATCAGCAAAATTTAATTTAATTTTATTGTTATGAAACAGACACTAAGTCCATAGAGTACAAGCTGTCTGCATAAACGCAGATTGATAAAAACAGATACAACAGAACCTTTTATAACGGCGTTGGAAATAGAACCGCAGGGATACAGACGCTTTCTTAAAACTATTGTTCGCTAACCTGTAATACCTGGTAACAAACTACCTCCAGAGTAGGACATTAGGTCCAACCCTGGTTAAGGCCAGGTATAGTAGGAATGTGTTGTGGCATGCACACGCCCTCAAGCCAGCACTGTAACGTCCGAGCATTCAGTCACAAAGCAAAATGCGGTTGTAGCGTTCAAATTACAAGGACGAATATAGACAATCTACCTGCGTCAAAGCGCGCAGCCATGCGTTTTTTAGACTTTCTGCATTGTTCAAGAAACCGGTACGCATTTTTTCCCAATTAAGGCCACAGAGGTAGGCATGTTGCATTGAACCTGATGACTACTGACACTCGTTCGCCACGGCAGGTTGTATAGATCCTTGCAACCAAAATTACAGGGTCACGCGCAATCTCTGCATGTATGCCCTCCTGAAATTACACCATAATTGTGATGAATGCATGGGCGTACAAAAGCAACGAAAAAATACATTTTTATTGCGTTTGAACATCGGGAAAAAGAAGCTCGCAGATTCTTTGCTGCACAATATTGATTTCGCAGTTGTCTCTGAATGTCTTTGTTATCTGGTCTGACAATTCAGTATTCAGTACAATTCCCAAATATTTGTAGTGGTTACCAGATTTTACATTTCCACCACCCAGTGTCAGTAATGGGATGACTGTGCTTTTTGCGCTTCTCGTCTTAAACGTCATACAAACAGTTTTGCTGCAGTTGAAAATACTTCCATACGATTCTGCCTAAGGCTGACACACCTCTAGTATACTTTGCAGCCGACGTACACTTGGAAAAAACACACAAATATCATCAGCAAATATTAAGTGTTGCTTTGAATCTTGTTTAGTTCAAGAGATAAATCATCTAAATGATTTTATACACAGTAAACAAGTACGAACTCAGTACTTCCCTAAATACACAGTAAACAAGTACAGACTCAATACTCCCCCTTGCCTAACCCCGTTAGTAACATGAAATGCTTCCGACAAATGCTTGTCCCATTTTATTTGCATCTTTTGTTCCTTGTACGAATGTTTCAATAGCCGCACAAAACACATTGGCACATTTATTTGAATTAATTTCTCAAATACTGTTATGTGTAATACTCCATCGAATGCTTTCGAGGCATTTAAAAAACCAGCATGCACTGATGAACCACGGGTTACGAAGTATGAAGGAGTTTGCTGCAACAAGAATGTACATTCGTCAGTACCACGTCCAGTCTTAACATCAAATTGATTGTCTGTGGTTCCAAGGAAAGTAAAGAACCTAGACAAGACGACGTGTTCAAGTAGTTTTGACACCACTGTAGCAACGCCACAGGTCTGAAATTTGTTGTGCGAGTCATATTCCCATTCTTTTTGCATATAGGAAATATTTTTTTTATTTAAACATGAACGGACTACATACCCATGAACAATACACTTAAAAAGGTACACTGAGAAAAAAGCAAAGAGGTTCATCGGCATACAGCAAATGTTCTGCAGAAATAAAATCAGGCCCTGGTGCCTTGTTCAATGGCAGCTTTTGAAGAAGTGATGTCAGTGAAACAACAGAACATATGGTCATTTGAGGACCCAGGTAATTCTTCATGCAGTTTATGCTATATTCCACAAATTCTGCGGACACTCTGACAGAGTTTTCAGAGTTTATTATTCCCTTGAAATAGTCTTTCCACATTTCAACGATTTTTGATCCACCATTTACCTCACCACCTATGTTGGTAGTGATGGAGATCTGTTTTTGTTCTTGACATTCTGCCAAAAATCGGATTGGTTTTATCAGCCTACGGTGCAGCTGCTAGGCCGTTGACCTTATATATTTAAACATTTTTGCGGCATTGCTTGGGTTTCCTGCGGTTTACCTACAGCGAGAAAGTTGCCTTGGCAATTTGATGTTTTGATTTGACCACCGAATTCCAGCCAGTAATGTTAAATTACCTACTTTGTTTCCACCGTTTTTTAATGGCAGAGGAAGTAGCAGCAAGCAGAGAACTGGGCAGCTCTGCGTACAAATTTTCTATTTCTTCCAAATGTTTCTCATCTGTACACTTAAAATTTTGACAGTGTACAGCCTCTATGGATAATTGCAACTGATCAAGTACTGTAGGTTTTCACTTTCGTGGTAGTAATTCTCTCTTTCCTCGGCAGTAACCGAAATTCACCCATCATCTTAATTCTTTTGCCAGTCAATTCAACACGGCTGAAACTCTTTGTCCTCATCATCAAAATCAGGAAGGTGCGAACACTGAATGTTGTCTACTACAGCTCGATGATCAGAAAGTATGCACTCACTCAGCACTTCCATATCATACAGTGCTTGATGCACTGAAAAAGACAAAATGATCTATTCAAAAAGTTGTCGAATGTCCATCAATAATATAGGTAAATGTGTCCGGGGCAATAGCGCATAATGAAAAAAAAAATTTTCCACCCAAAAGTTTTCTAACAAAGTTCCAAATATATTCGTGACCCCGGCATTGAAGTCCCCCACAAAGCAAATGTTAGGGCACTGCAGCTCATCTCATAATTGTTTCCTCTTGCCCAAGTGTGCCAAAACTATAAGGCAAAAATGCATTTTTTAACTAGTTCTTCAACGCATACCCATTACTAGAAGAATTTTGCGTATCAACATATGTCTCAGGCCCACAAAATATAACAAATTAATTAAAGACCAATATGTTAAATACAAAAATCACTCTTTGAAACATCTTTAATTCAATTTTTAATTCAATTTAATTCAAGTAATTGTTTTCAACACTAATTTTTACGTTTTCAAATACCTGCATTTCTCATTCTCACATTCCTCAATACAAGAATAGAATTTGGTATGGGGGCAATACACTTGAAGCAGTTGCCCCTGGCATAACCAGCTCTCTGCATGGCCCTGGTGTCTTTTATTAAGGTAAACTTTGCTTTTACGCTTTGCCACAGCCGAAATTCACCCATCATCTTAATTTTCTTGCCTTTTTCTTGGCTGCTCTTAATATACAATAGATAGAAAGATAGATTGTGGTGAGAATTATGATAGAAACTATGGATTTCCTCGCTGTTCAGAGCATCAAAGTTTTAGGGAAAACAGTAAAAGTTTTTCATGTTTTCTGTTTCTATAAAAGTTTTTATTGGTTTCTACGTACAAAATAACCCAGCATAAAAATCTCTCAATTCATCAAAGGCTTTGCTTTACTTTGCACTTGCGTTTCGAAATGTCCCTAAAACATGAAATTGATCGCCATACGGATAAAAATATAAACTACCCAGTTTTTGCGTCACAGAAACTGCTACTGTTCATAGACAATTGTTTTGGCAGAAAGCTTCAAGAATTGTCATTGCTTTAGGTTTGGTAACGTAATGTAATTTGGTGAGGTAATGTAATCGTCACAATGAAATTTTGACAAAACGCAGAATGTGCAAGCTATATTGGTAAGTTTCCTTCAGGCACAAAGAAGACCATTAATTAACATTTCATGTTGCGAAGGTGACTCTGGCAAATGGATCTACCGGTGTTGAAGCAAGCGACAATGATCAATATTTAAGGTGTGACGGTATACTTACATGCACTCACAACTATGCAGATGAGACAGGTTGCCCAGACAGGTTCGCGTGTCCCAGTGGACAAAAAGTGAACATTCCGTTAAAAAGTGTTTGTGATGGTTACGTTGATTGCGACAACAATTGGGATGAAAATCGTACAGCTTGCCCGGACAGATTTCGATGTTCTGCGTTGAATGGAAAAAAGGTAAGCATGTGAAATGAGATGTTATGCTTGTACTGATTGAACTTGATGTCACGGATATGATCCATACCTAGGGAAATAGTAATATTGGGTAAGTGCAAAGTGCTACGCACTTCAAAGTGGTCATGCATTGTACCACTTGGATTTTGTTACTAAAACACTGCTGTAGGGTTTAGCGAAAATCGGGAGAAACTTAAATATCGACAATACAGCTGTAGGTTTCTAATTTTCATTGGAAATTTATTTGAATTCAAAAACTATATTCTACAACAGAATTCATGGTTAAAGTAACTTATATTCTTAGAAACTGATTTTTTAACAATCTTGTTTTTCAAGATCTTTGTAAAATGTGTAATCCGCTACTGGAAGTTTTTCACTTGCATTTACACTTTGCATGTTCAACATAATCTTTCCCCAGCAACAGGAAGCTAGTAGGTTTGCTTACTTGAAATTGAATAATAAACAAAATTCTTGGAAGTTATTAACACATTCTTCTGGGTACGATCTTTGTTTCTCGTTTCCAATAATCTTTGAAAACGCTACAATAAAACGGAAGAGCAAAAATAACGAAATAAAAATCAAAAAATTCAGAATTTCACAGTTTGAGGCGAAGCCACGTATGTAGTGGTTTTCTAACACCGCAGTCATGCATTTTTTACAAAACGTTGAAAACGTCATTTTCAGAATTAACAGAAATAGCTTTGACTAAAAACCGGTTTGAGAATATGTTCCGTCGTAAGGCCAAATAAAATCAGTCCCCACACAAGGATAACTCTAAGGGTGTTTCGTTTGACACGGAAACTTGCTGAAAGCAGTGTCAATAATCGGTGAAGTTGCAAAATTTTGTCAACACAATTTGAAGCTTCCGAAAAACTCTCCGGAAACAGATCAAAGCTGCAGCTTTTGTGTCTTCAAACGTGTTTTCTTCCTTTTGCCACTGTTGAATTTTACCCTCGTCAATTTTTTCGTGTCTTCGGCAATGCAGTTTTAATCTAAATGGACGCTAAGCTTAACAATGAAGCAGACAAAAAGCTCCATGAGAGCTATTGCAACTTTCATTTAGTTCCAGAGAATTTTAGTCCTTTTTATTTTTGCATCAGACGTTGTTATGCTAGAAAACTGTGCTATCTATATTTCTATTCCGAATACAATAGGTAAGGAGCTGTGTGTTGCCAAAAAACGAACTGGGTGGATAAATAATGCTGAAATATGCAGTGCCACCCATTGTTCCAAAATTACTGTAGATATAAAAAAACAACTAACATTACACTTCCACTGATCACTTTCTGGCTATGACTGAGAGTGAGGTATATTGTCAAGGTTAAAGGTAACAGCAGACGTAACATGACAGTAAATGTAATTTATAAAGCTTCCCTCAAATAAAGCGTAGACTGATTTCTGCTCAGGTGCAAGGCAGTATTTGTTTTGCTTCGCCATGAATATTACATGTCTATAACAGGTATCAGTATCCAGTAGCGAGGTTTGCGACTTTAACATCAACTGTGACAACGAAGAAGACGAAAAGAATTGTTCCAAATCAAAACGATTTTATTGTGAAAACGGCAAGCCACTTTTTGTCGACATAAAAAAGGTGAGTGACGATCAAAATGAAGGGAAAAATATAGGTACGCCATTGTCTATTCGTTTCAGTAGCATTGCATCTATTACTCAGGTATTTGATGGTCGAACTGATTGCACGGACTGGAGTGATGAATGTCCCACAAGTTCTGCAGCAAAGGAAGGAAACTTTCTGGCATCTCGTTACGAATTGATTGGAAATCCGTTTCTTCGAGCAATTTTGTGGATCATGGGTATTTTTTCAACGATAGGAAATTCGGTAGGCGTAGTGAGGTATCTCAAGCAAATGAGTTTGTAGTAAGTTGACCTCATGCCAAGGTAAAATGTAAAGAACTTTGTTTATGTAGAGTAGTAATCAGAGGAGGGCCCTGCTCTTCATTTGTAAAGGAGCAGGGCTGATCTTTGAAAACAGAAAGTTGCATTTTATTGACCTGAAAAACAAAACAATCGACTTAGAATTAAAAATGTTTTTGATTCCAAGGAGGAGAATGATACAATAATTAATGTTTCTTTAGTTTTTTCAAAAAAGGCAACATTTAATCAACAAAAAAACAAAAAAATTTTGCAACTTTTACACAGCAGATGTAACTGCCGATGCACTAAACGCTTTAATGTTTTGCATCATGAATGGACTCTGCATTAACTAACCATCCTCATCTCACAGACTAATGGAACATTTTAATTAATATGTTATGTTATTCATTCCATTTCTGGTTTTATAAACACCAGTTTTATAACATGTGTTAGACAGTTTGCATACCACATGCGTGTACGGGAGTGAATACTCTTAAGGTTGCAAATATTTTTGCCCAAATTTGCCCTTGTTTTTCAAATAACGTGTAAACACCAAGTCTTAATGTTAAGACTAAAACGTACCTTAGTAAACACCTCAAGGTGTCTGCATGCCAAATTACCGATGGCGACATATCAATAACAAATCAATTCATGCGTGAGTCGAAATCCTGCAATTCTCTGCATACAAACTAAAATCCTGGCGGCAACGTATTGCCATGCAAGTTTGTTGATGAAGGTAGCTTCATCTCGTTGATGAATTGCAAACTCACAGATTTCTCAGCCCTGGGCTTGAAATTACTATTTATAATACATTTCTTCATTACCAAACCACATAAATGAAGAGGTAAATAAACGCAATTCTGAAAAGACTGTCTCACTATGGGGATCAAAGTCATGCACTCGACTAGCAATCAATTGTTTGAATAGCCATATGCGAACAATGGTAATGCTTCTTGTGATGAAAAAATGTTAGCTAGTTACAATAACATGCTCACAAGAAATTGCTGTTCAGTTTGCATATCACCACGTGTGGAAGGTGGTGTTCAACATCTTCATTTTGAATTTTTTGTAGATGTTCTAAACTTATTTTTTCAACACAATTGTGCTAAAAGCTATTGTTTGTTCTTATCTAGCATAGATGGGTGCATTTGTGTTAGTCACAATCGCAATCCATCTGGAAAAAAGAGCAAAACATCTGCTTAAAATCGTAGATATTACATTGCCGCAAATACGTCGAGTCTCAAATTAGTAGAGGGCAAGGAGGCAATGAAATATAAGTATTTAGCTTGGCCTTTCATATTAGGCAATCTTCACTGCAATATGTTGTACTGAAATTACCATCAGAAATAACAGCTTCATTACTATAAAAAACATATTGCTGCATTTACATAGATAATCCTGTTTATAAACACATTACAGCAACAGATTCACAATTGTGAAATTTCACATCATCAAGCAAGCTTGAAACACGAAAACGTCACAGTATCATGTCACAAAATTGTTACCGCAAACCAGTTTGCAGCTGCACATTAATTAGGCCTACTATTCCAATGAAATTTCACCGAATATGAATCACAGCTTCATTATTACAAAAAGAAAACAATTCACAGCTGTTTTTAGGTACTGCTGCCCATGAAAGCCTAGCAGCAACACACGGAGCCTCGAAAACCTCCCAGCAGGAAACAAACGTGGAACATGAAAACTTCACAGTATCAAATCACATCATTTTCAGCTAAATGTTAGTTGCTATAGCTTTGAAAACACTTCACAGCATCAACAATTTAATATTTACAAAATGTAAGGTTAGTTGGAATAGTGGGTTAGTCAGGTGGAATGGTCGGTTACCACTATACGTTCCTAATTTTAAAATATTTCCATCTCTGGGTCTCCGGGCAGACTTTCGTGAAGTGAAACAGTATTGGGTTTCACTTTTTCAAACATAATCTTATGCAAAAGATACACAATTATCAACTTTATCAACATTTCACTTGTCCAGAACAAAATAGTGTGAATTCTAGTATTTTTAATTCTGTATATTTTTTATGTATATTTATTATTTTTTTCAGTGTGCACATCCTATGCTTTTCAGCATGAAAGTACACTCCTTAGTTTTTTCTGTTTTGCTTTGTTTTTCTTTTGTACCTCATTAATTAGTTTTGTTATTTTTTGCTTTTTTGATGTTATTTTTTATTTCTCATATATTGCTAAAGATATTCTAATCACACCAAATTTCTTCACTTAAATTCGATCAATTCACCTGTGTACATAGGCATGCGCTTTCACCTGTACATTTTCTTCATCATGTTTTGTGTTCGTTCGTTTTTTTTCCATTATGCTTATTTGATCACCAGCTGTTGTTTTTCAACACTTTTCAAAACATGATAAACGGGGTTGGTTGAGTAGATGACCGCCACGGTCCTTTACCAATCCTATATGACACAGTGTCCCTCTTTATTTACACTGATCAGCTATTGTGCCATTGTGTTCTCATTTGCTCTAATGTTCGCTAATGAATGGTTTACTTAATGCGATGGCTTTTTATGGTGCTTCTACTTGTTGGCTGAGTCATATGAAAGAATAAACCATTACCACTTACTTCCAGACATCGAGGCAATCTACCCACGCCAATTTAAAGTGTGAATGAAAAGCAAGTGGCAGGATGCAGTACATTATGCTACCAGACTGACCTGCGAATCGCGTCTGCATGACTTGTATCAATGCACACAAGGGCAAAGAAACAATTATATTTTCACCCACACATTAAGTGAGATGCATTGCCAAAGTGGGCAACAGCATTCTGATTTAGACATTGCTTTATTCCTTGATGACGCCAAAAGCTTGAGTAAATTATTTTGATGGGCTATTCCACTTAACCCATCACGCAGTGTTACTCCCTGGTGAAATGCATATTTTTTAAAAGCGATAGCAAAACGTGGCATCCATTATGCGGAATCCAGTACTTTTCACGAATAGCTAAATCAAATTTTCAATTATTTCACACATGGTTTGAATCTGTGAGTTTGATTATTGTTTTTATTATTTGTACCAGCCCCCAGCAGCATCAAAAACTTCATTGCTTCCAGCGTGCGGTATGTGGAACGTCAAACAAAAAAAGAGCCTGATCTTTAATTCAAACAGGGGTTTTCCAGCCCCTATGCAAACAAAACAAAGTTAATTCTCTAATATAGTGAGCAGACCGTTACGTTGTTACCTACCATCTAGACAAGACACGTACAATGCAAGGGCCGCAATTCTCCTCTCGTGGTCCATATATGCAACACATGGCCTGTTAATTGTTGATCTATTGATCCACAAGTTTTAATTAAAGATGCTGCCGACATATACTTTTGATCATCATACGTGCAATTTTACAATGAAACTATTGCGGACGTAAGTAATTGTCGTTTGGAGAAAGGTACGATTGGCACCCAACGTGTTGCGACATAATTTAGCACTCTTCTGGGCTGTAACATCACTTATAAATATCACGTTATGGCGGAAGTGTAAAGTGGGCTTTCAAACATGTAGCGATCCCACATAAAATGAAGGCGTGTTCGAGATGTACTCATCAGCTCAGAAAATGTTTTCCACATTCATTCAAAAGAACAGACGGTCCATTTCTGTGAGGAAACCAAAAGAAATTGTTGGTTTCCACCTTGCACGAGATGCAGCAAAAAAGTCGAACAGAATGCAAAGGGTTTTAATTGTTGCGCCATCAAACCGTAAGTGCAGGAAAAAGGCTCTGAATCAATACACAAACTAAAACTAACAGCAAAATTAACCTAAAACGGCTTGCGGCAATGAGCATATCTAAAATAAACCTCTAGTGCTAACTGAACGTGAAAAGGGACATGAAAAAGCACAAGGTGCATATTATCCAGGGCCGTAACGAGGTTAGACGGGGCCCAGGGCAAGAAGTAAGTTTGGCGCTTCCATGTTCGAATTTGAGGTCTTTAGGAAATAGTTGTGACATTGTTGGGACTTTTCGACGCCCCCCGTAATCATTCGGCGCCCCCCGTAGTGATTCAGCGTCCCCATTGTGATTAAGCGCCCGGGGAATTGAGCCTCCCCTTGTTCCCCCTCGTGACGCCCCTGATATCACCCGTTCCTTATTAACTATTGTAGCTAACTACTGCATGCATGTATCTCTCACAAGTGTTTTTCAGATAATTTAATGCATGTTGCGTTTCATTTGCGACACTGCTGTAACGTTTCAGACAAAAGTTTGTGAATCTGTTTAATTATTTAGACAGTCATATTCTCGGAGCAAAAAAAGATTCGGGCAATACTCAGAAGAGATGAAACTGCAGCTTTCACCACCAACCATCTACTGATCTTTAATCTGGCTCTATCGGATCTCCTGATGGGGGTGTATCTAATGATGCTTGGAATAGCGGGATTTGTGTACAGTGGACGGTATTGCACTTTGTCCCTGGAATGGCTTTCAAGTCCAGCTTGTACAACAATGGGTGTGCTGGTCGTTCTGTCAAGCGAGACCTCCATGATCACTATGGTATTACTCACCATTGGCCGTGTCTATGCCGTTTACTATGTAAGTACAAGCAGTTCACTCAATGGTTTTGTTGAACAAACGTAAACCTATGGATTGATCAGAAATTAAAGCAATCAACTTTGCAGTTATATAATGCTCTGCTCAACTTTCCTGTTACAGCTGTTTTCTCTTTCAGCCTTTTCCTTCAAGAAACTATCCTAAACCTAAAGCTGTGGTTGCTTCAATCGTGACGGCTTGGGCAATCTCTATCGCAATGGCCATTATTCCTCTGGTAGAAGGGCATCAAGGAATATATGTTAACAAGGCTTGGATACGCGACCACCCATTTTTTGATGAAGTGGTAACATTGAAAGACGCAAAAAAATATGCTCAACGTTTAGTGACGTATTCACCAAAGTGGTCATTGATCCCTGACACTGCTTTTGAAAACTTATTGAATATTGACTGTTGGTCAGAAATGGAAAACTTTTTATCAAAGTACAAATTGGGAAATGAGAGTTTTTCTGTTCATCGCAAGTTTGGGTAAGCATTTCAACTTGACATAGTGGTATTTTCCGCTTCCGATTCACACCAAACTGCGTAAATGACATGCCTTTGCTGTAACCACGCCATGTTGCTTGCTGCTCTCGTAAGGACAACATTAAAATAAAATTGTTAAAAAGTCTCATGACTAGCTTTAATCAAAACCTCCGTTGAATACCCTGCAATTTCTGTTAATAATTACTGTTTTTTTGGTTGACAACGAGATGAATAGTACTGATTGGATTAATGATACTGCAAATGCAAAGAGTTAAGCTTTGATTTTCAAATAGCAAACACCGGGTTATCGTTATTTAGAATAAAATCGTCGATTTTCAAAAAATTGCAAGCCAAATTTCCCGAGTGAGCAAAGATATATGTAACTGCGGAGTATTGGTGGCGTAGCAAACTAATTCTAACGAAATACTCCACAATTAATCATTTTTACTGAAAATTTAATCAATTCGAATGCTCCAACACAAACAGGCGACAAATGTGTTCGTCGTTGCGAAAAAAATTTTTAAGCAGGCCTGAAATCGGCCCTAAGCATTTTGACAAACTTAAATAGGAACTCGGTTGGAGTCTGGCCCGAAATTCGGCCCAACCCGAAAATCCCGGCCCGACTTAAAAGTCTGCGACAATAATATTTTTTCATTCGTAATGTGGCAGATGCGTTTTTTAACTTGTGCAGGTATTACAGTGAAAGCAGCGTATGCATCCCTAAGATTTTTGTCACCAGCATGGATGACGTGTGGATGTTTTCTCTTTCGGTGACCATCATCAACTTTATTGCGTTTGCATTTGTTGCTGTCGCTTATGTTGCAGTCATGCTGAAAGTTGCTAAACGAATGAGCCAGACATCTCAGGGAAAAGATAAAGAAAACGGTACTTTTTGTGTGATTTTAAAAATTCGTTACAGAAATATTTGCCGGGTTCTGATTAATAAATTCGCATTTTACCAATTAAAACACTTCATTTTTTTGCAAAAACAGACCAATCGCTTAGGCCAATGCGAATAACAAAATCAATCGAAACTGTTTGATTTTACAACACATTAGAAGACACGCTAATTTAAAGCATTAGCTTTAGAAATTGAGCTTTTCGATTTTCACTCAATATGGCTAGCAATAAGATTCGGAATTTTTTATTGCGATGTTTACGTTTCGAAACATGTCGAAACTTCGCGTGAATTTTTGTGTTGAATATTTTAAAAGTGGTGCCAGGTGACTTAGCACTCCTGCGCCCATCCATGTGCACCGATGTCACTCACTTAATCAAACGTAGCACATTTTTATTCATTGATCTGTAAGATCACAATGAAAAGATTCACTCTGTTCCTCACATTTTATTATCAAAGTTTTCCTCGCGGAACAACCATCATCAGCCAACTGGAATTAGTTCTTGCTGAACAAATTGCGATGGATTGTGAAAAGACGTAAACACTTGTATAATGTAAACTCTTTGAAAAATAGACTTATGGTTTATATGCCACTTTGCAGATATCTAAACCTGTATCTTGTGAGAACGCTTATAGATGGACGTCTTAATTATGATTTCCTTGAAAAAACACACGTGGAACAACAACACACAGCACACACACAGCACGTGGAACAATACAGCTTTGAAATCGTTTGAAAGATAATTGTACTTCGGAACACACTTTGAACCCCAATTAAATGTGTATTGATAAACGTTCGTTCACACTTGAACATGCCCTTAAATGATTTATTGTTTCCACAGCCATTCATAATAAAATTGTTCGCCTCGTTGCGACGGACTTCTGCTGCTGGGTTCCACTTTGCACCATGGTTTTCGTAAATTTCGGAGGGATGAAAATCGATAACATCGCTTACGCTGTGGCGGCCATAGTTCTTCTTCCAATCAATAGCGTTCTCAATCCGATCCTTTATTCCAGTTTCAGTGAAAGCTTGTGGAAGAGACTGAAGTCCAGAGTCAGGCACGTTCAGTTACATGACTGCTTGTGGTTATGTTTTAGGACAAATTTATTTATAATAAATATTCATGTTAGAAACACAGCACTATGCCAAAAAGTGCAAATCGGTGTGGAACACGTGACCTTGATAGACAACGTCAACTGAATATTCCACTGAATGTGTTCCGCATTCCAATAAAAGTGAAAAAGGAATAGATATAACTGTATGCATTTTTAAGAAGCACTGCTGTTCAGCTTTCAAATCGACGCGCGGTGGAAGGTTACTCCTAAATACAAAAATGTGTTTTCTACTTTTGCAGTTACTCAAGTGGTAGTGGATCTCACCACACAAGACCAGGCGAGGCAGGAACAGCACCTGCACAGCTTTCGAGCGCGCACGGAAAGTCATGAACATGAAATCGTCGTTGCATTTTAAAATTGTTAAAGATCTCCAATACCTCTGTGTTTAAGACATGTCATGCGTCAGTGTTTTCACACTTTTTGCTGCAGCAGAACCTTCCACAAATGTTTGTGTTGCTCATGAAACCCTATGCAATGATCCAAGTGTCTATCCTACTTTCTGTAATGAACCAGATAGGTAGAAATGTTGCATCTATGTTTTATCACGAATTCATGCAAATTCTTGATTTCGTTCAGGGATCATTAATCGATATTAACGATTAAAAATCACGTGGATTTTACAAGTAATTGAAATTTATGCCAATTCAGCAATGATTTATGCTAAATTCGGCGGAACCCCTGTCAGCCACTCTCGGAACCCCGGTTGAAAAACACTGCCATACGTAAAAACGTTTTTGTGCAATGTTCGACCTGCGATTTATTCTCACATGCTTTGTATCTTGGTAGTATTGGCAACAACGTGTGAATGTCTAAAATCATACTGGATTGATATCACTTTGCGAAGTAATGTTTTAAGAATTCATTATTTATTAAACTTTTTATGAAATCACTTTTTTTGATAAAAACAGACTTACGCAATAAAATGTTTTGCGTTTTTTATCCTCACCCCATGTTATGCACTGATGTTTGGGCTAGTTCCAATTTAGAAGAAAAAGTCTGTCTTCATAGTTAAAATGAGCATGGGAGGCCCCGTCGGTTGGGCAGAAAGTTGTTGATTAGAAATAATTTTTTTAAAGTTATTTTAAATCTTTTCAGTTTTTGTATCTAGAAGCACTAGACTGTTGGCCTGAAAAACTAGGAAAATGTGGTTGTAGAGTGAGCAAATTGATAAAATGTTTACTGAAAAGTCTGGGTCAAATCTTGAGTGCTAATATACCCCTGTGTTTGTCTTGAAATCAGGGTTTTTTTAACACAATTACTTGGGGTGCAATTGTCCCCAAGTTCTTACACCTTTCTCTTTAGTCGAGGCCAAACTCCTTGAACGAAGGGCAGAGATGACATTCGACCACAGGCTAGCAAATATTACTGGTCCGGTAGTTCGATGTTCAAATTGCCCACTCACTCAAAATCTGATGTTAAGGCCATGCACGAATTCACGGTAAATACTCAAGGCTAGCTTAATCCTTTTTCTCCTCTCGTTCGATCTTTAGCAATGCACCACCGGCACATCATTGCATCACCTGGCATCTAGGATCTAGCAACAAACCTTCTTGACACGTCTCATACTGGGGCATCTGACCAGGGCATCTGATTAGAAAACCGTATGGTTGTTTCAGATGTTCTGGGAACAAAACAAAGGCTGTTCTAATGTGGTTTGTTTTCTGTGGCACGATTTGTTGCTTGTTTATAGTTGTTCCCAAATAAACTGATACTGATACTGCTGTTGGGTGGACTTATCAACATTAAATTTTGGCGGTTGAAGTGAAAATTTCTGCAAAGGTAAACTTGCTCAATTTCAACAGAATTTATGTTTTTCTGTACATGCCACAATGGTATCGGAAAATGACGTTCTTGAAACCAGGCGCGCAGCCAGAAATTTTGATAGGGAGGGCAAACAACAACCAAGTCTCAACATTTAAATAATCAGTGCCCTTTGTTTGTTAAGCATCATCCATAAAACACGCATTTTTTCTGGTGTTTTTTTCTGAATAATTACGTTCCGATTTACGTCGGCAAATGGAAAGTAAATTTTCGTTGAGTTGACAAGTTTTAAAAGTTTGTTTTTAGTTAAATAATTACGTTCATATTTATGTCGGCTAATAGAAAGTAATTTTTCATTGAGTTGACAAGTTTTAAAGTTTGATTTTAGTGAAGTTCTTAGCTTCTACTCTAGATCAACGCCTCCATTTGCTCGTAAAAATTTCCTGCCGAAGCACATGTGAAAATCTCAATGCCACAAGTGCAAGATCTGCAGTATACTTTTTCCAGGAAATATTGCAGTTGAACAAAAAGTTATCGCTGTCGGCATTATGGTCGTGCTTTTTATATTTGCATATATCTGATGTAAACCACCGCACTTTCAATCGAAGCCGAGTAGCGACTTTGCGCTAAGACACCGACTCCTAAAGTAGATCTACAAAACTTGTGCGCAACTTGTGCGCATATACGGTGTGAATCTTGTTCGATTCTTGAGCGCCTGGCTGACGTCAGTGGTGTGACTATAAGTTTAAGCCAGGGGGAAACTTTGCTGAAGGAAGCCCACTAGCCAACACTTTGAAAAAATTGAGAAATGATAATGTACCAGAATGTGGATATCTCGTACTAAAACCCGAAATGAATGGATAACGCTCCAACAAACGAAAAAACAACAAACTACTGTAAACCTAAAGAATTGTAATTACCGAAATATAAGCAAAGTGGAGGCTTGGTTTATACATTTTACTAGCCAAGGGGAGGGGGCAATTTGTATCCCTGCCCCCACCGTCAGTAACGCCACTGGTTGGCGTATGCAGCTAATAACGTAAAGGCTAGAGCCCCTCAACGCGTTTGAAAAATGTAGGGATTTCATGTCATTTTAAACGCTGTAAAATGCGACTGCGGCAGAGCATTCTGGTACGCCACTTGCACTAAACATGCTTCCGAAATGCAATTAAGTATTTCCTGGCTATTTAGAGTTAACAATATAATTCACACAAGTGAATTAAGGTAATGTCGTAAATTGGGGTAAGTTACGCATGTTCTTTAGACAAACCTGCAAATATGTTTGACGCACTCAGTCTACACTAGTGGTTCTTAACCGGAGGGGTGTCAATAAACTTCCAGGGGCGCGAGCCTTCACGCGCGTTACAACATGGAAAGTTTGATCATTAAATTTACCTATAAATATATTTGTTTTTACTGTTTATTTAAAGTCAGGGGGGGCTTGAAACAAAGGGCAATTACTTAAGCGAGGCGTGGTAGAAAAAAGGTTAAGAAACACTGGTCTACACAAAGTGTGAAAAAAGTTGGGTAATTGCGAAAACGATTATCATCACGGCTCTTCACTAAAGTTAAGAAGAACGTAATACCACAGTTAACACAACGGTTCTTCGGTTGGTCTAGCCAAGTGTTTCCCAAAGTAGGGGTCGAAATCCCAGCAAAGAAGGCGAAGTGTCAAAAACGGTCGCGACCAGGCGGTCCAAACCTGAGTTGCATATTTTCAACGTTGCCACTGCTTGTCTGTGTCTTTCTGTAGTGTAGATACTTGAAAAAAGAGTAGATTGATGATATTAAAAACGAACTTAGTCGTGGGGAATTCACCAAGCTCAGATTTGGGTCGCACTCAAAAAAGTTTGGCAACCGCTGATCTATAGCCATTCTGGCGTAAGCGGTTGAAGTCTTTTTTAAATCCATTAGTGTTGAAATAATAAAATCCAGTCGACGGGGGAAAATATTTCATTGTATTCACATGCGCTTCATCGTAGGTACTTCAAAAAAGAGTTGATTGCTGATATTAAAAACGAGCCTAGTCACGAGGTGTTCACCAAACTCAGATTTGGGTCGCGCTCAAAAGTTTGGGAACCGCTGATCTAGCCATTCTAGCGTAAGCGGTTGAAATATTTTTTTAAAATAGATTAATGTTTAAATAACAAAATCCAATGACAGGGAAACAATTTATTTTGGTTTCATAAAATTCACATGCGCTTTATCGAGAAAACAGATTCCATGTTATGTGTAAGTAATCACAGTGTCAATGCTCTCAGAACTTACAAAATAAAAAGCGTCTTCGTCTTTGCATTAGGTTTTGCTGCTGACTTTCCTGTTGCAGCTGATTGCTTTTAGGATAGGGTGGCAGTTAACATGAAACGAAATTTGAAATACTTTCAGACTCCATACAGATCGGACTCTGATTAAGCCTACTTGAAAAAACTGTTTTTTACTCTCCGGCCAGGTATGTGAAATCATTGATGAAAGTGTTAAGGCCCCAACGTCAAAGTACATTTTAACCATCACAAATAATTATCTTTAGAATTAATGTTGTTGTTGTTTCAAAGTGTCTATGCCCTAATTGCGTAACAAAAAAGACTTTGGAACTGGATTGCTTCATAGCCAAAGTTCGAGCTTCAAGGCTTATAATACGTATATCACCGCTATATAAACACATTTAGTTTGAAACTGTACAAAAACTAAAATCTGCGATGTTCTTAAGACTATCGCTGATGCTGCAGACAAGGGTAAGTTATACCTAATTTGAAGCACGCCAGAGATATCAGAGAGGAAATTTTGCGATGGTCTTGAAATGGAGTTTGCTCCACCACTAAGTTGGATACAGCAAGTTGATGCGGCAAAAACAGCCGTGAAAAACATTTTTTCTTGTTTTTACTTGCGGTTAGTGATTAAAAGTGGTTAGATACAAGTTTGTATTCCACTATCACCAACGTCCACACAGACCTTAAACCTCAGGCAAAGGTCAGCCATGATATGAATTCTCCAGCATTTCCACTACAACTGGGAGCAATTGCCCCTATTGCCTCCCTGGCTACGCGCCTGCTTGAAGCGAGTTAGTGCAGGTGGTGTTTGCTTAGGGAATGTAAAGCCCAGATTGTACGCAAGAACCGCAGGTAGAGTAAATCAGTGCCAGCCGATAGTTTGCAGAAGGTTTGACTCCCTTCTTCAACGGTACTCACAACATTTGCAGTCATATAAAAAGTCATTTCAACAAGAAAAGCTTACAGAACCTGTTGCTCTCAATTTGATAAATTAGAGGCAATGAACGTTATGCTTAGAACCTAACGCAAAGACAAATGATTGTAGTGAAGGCTTTTGTGCCGAAAAACATGTTAGCCGAAATAGTTGAACAACTTGGCAATGGCCGTACGGAATGAAGTTATTCAGTAAGATCACCTTTGAACTTAAGACGTTGTAAAACATGCAGAGCAATAAACATGCAGGAATTGGTCATACAGTTTTCGAAATGGATGTCTGTTGCCAAGGAACGAAGGTAATCACTGACACATGTATGCGCACTTAATTGGAAGAAGCCCAGCCCGACAGCTAGATCATGTTTGCTGGTCACGATGGAGGCCGCAAGCCAGCTATTCTCGACCGGGCCGGTTTTAAAGCCAACTATATGCAATATATATACTTTGTTTTAGTTGAAGACGGGATTGGTACGCGGAATATTCACATACATAAATGTTCACATTTGTAAAATAGGTATTCTGCCATCACTTCTCTTAATTTTTTGTGTTTTTTTTATTAGTTCACTGGAATAACTAAACGATTAAATCTAGGTGGTTCGGCTTATTAAGCAGACTGCAAGCCAACAGCTAAGAAAATTTAACGAAATATGTCGGCTCCACAGATGCATATGCAAAGAAGGCAGCAAAAATTAGAAGAGTAATGATGAGAAAGGTGGCGAACAAGCAGAAAAAGCAGGACCCATAATCGAAAATGAAAAAGTAGACCCATTGCAGTTTGTGAGTGTTGACTCTGATGTTCAAGAGGCTTTATTATTCTTTATATCCTTTAATAGGCGCGAAACATGATCTTTCATTTTAAATTCTTGTAAGCAACTTTGAGGGGTGGAAAGGGTGGCTCTTTTGCGGTCGGCCCCGGGCGACAATTGGCCTGTCTACGCTATTGTTGTTACCGGTTACCGTATCTGTGTTCTTTGATTTGGACACATTTTCAATGCAATTTCGATAAATTTACTGTTCTGGTCCGAAACAGAGTTTGAAAAATAAAATTGGAAAATATGGGTATGAAGTGAACACTTATCTTCAATACTTTGCTTCTGTTTTTGTTTTGCAATTTGCATGTTTTGGTCGTTTTTTGAACGTCGCAGTTGGCTTCTTGAAAGTAAATTCGGAAGATACAGACGTAAAAGCATTAACGTCTGTGTTTTTTGCAATATGCAGACTTTGGTCAATTTTTGGTCATTACAGCAGAAATATTTGGAACCACATGTAGCAGATACATTCATTGAAGCGACAACGTTTAAACGGTATCAGGACCATTGTCAACAGATAAATTACCAACCAGACAACTGGCAACAAAACAACTGCCAATGGAACAACTGCCAACACGGACAACTGCATATCGGACAACAGCGTCTGTAAAGCATAGTTGTAAATACTTTCTCTAGTCAGTACATCCCTTCTTTCAGCATGTATGTCAAATCTGCACGACTGTTCTACTTTATGCCTTACCACCAGAGCTGCGGGACCGGACCAGCAGGAGCGCCGGAGGTGGGCATTTTGCAAGGAGGCGGAACCGGAGCTCAGATTAAAATTTATGAGCCGGAGCTCAGTTTGAAATTTAGAAGCCGGAGCTGTACCTACGGCTATTTGAGCGGTAGATCCAGATCCGGGTCCCTTCCTAGATGCTAACGGTTTAACAAAATCAACGGAAAGCTAGGCTTGACCGAGAGCAGTGTTTTTTATAACACAACTGCAAGCGCTCTTTTTACGAGGTACGACACCATACTGCAACATTGCATATGCGAGTCTCTGATGTTTCCATGATATCTCTAAGGCTGTGGCATCGTAGCTGGACGGGCGTGGTGTTGCTGGTAGAAGCGAAACGTTGTAAATTACCACAATGTCTTACTTTCTTGTCAGAATGATGAAATCAGATTTGTAGTAAGGCTGCAATCTAAAAACAGCTAAGCTGTAATCAGTAGGTATATAATATCCATAGATTTTGTAGCTATGCTGTCATGCTGATGGTGTTAGCAGAGAGTATCATTCAGATAAGATGTCATTGCAGGTCTAAGCGTGAAATGTACGGTACGCCATTGCACTGCAAAGTAGGATTTTTTATTAGAAATCATTTAGGCTTACTAGCAACCAGCAAGGTTTATCAGATTACTCGAAAAGTTTAGAAGGAACCATTATATTTGCTAACATAACATGAAAGGTAAATTATGACTAATTGGTAGCATACTAGCAATGTTTTGCATGGTGGTACATTTTCAGAAGGGTATAAAATGCGATGTAAACAAATGTTGATTTTCTTGCAGTTTTGTATTTATAAAAGACTTCATGTTTTCAGCATTGTAAACGGTTCTTGTTTATCGTAAGCTTTGCAAGTTAAATTGTGCTTTGACATTCATCACTGCTTATTATGAGTGCAGAAGATAAGAAATCGGATGTTTTCAGCTAGTTTAAAAGTCAAAGATAGATTTCTCTGTGAAGATGAAGAAACTGGAAATGCTTTTGAAACTAAACTGGCTCGATTTGAAACGCCACTTCGAAAGACATCATGTTGACATTTTTAAACGTGTCGTAGAAACAGATGAAGTTGAAACCAGTCAAATGACTGCAGGCAATGCTGTATGTAAAAAAGAAACGCTGTCAAAATTTTCCCTTGTGAAAAAGTTACTGTGTCGTAGACAAACGGTATAACCCTTCCAATGCTATCTTCACCGGCGTTTACAGATTTACTTGGAGAAATGGCTGACAAAGTGAATGTGTTATTGGAAAGAGGAAGTATGATTTTATGTGAAGCGCATTCTCAGAAAAACAAGTTAAAGTGTGATATATTCTTTTAGTTTTGTGTACTAGATATATTTCAGTATCCAGTCAACTTGAGACACACCAACGCAATTGAAAATAATAATGTGTAAAAACGAACAGATACTGGAGCTGGAACCGGAGCCGTGTTATCAAAAAGAGAGCTCTGGAATCGGAAACAGAGCTATGCTCATGAAAAGGGAAGGTTCTGGAGCTGGATCCGGAGCAGTTGCCTGTTTACCAGGGCTCCGCAGCCCTGCTTTTACCAGGTTCGTGGCCTAAGCTTCTGAAAGATACTGCGGCAATTCTTAATAAATAAAGGCTTAGTACTAGATGTCAGAGCTAACCATGGTAGAGAAATCTTAAAACAGTAGGTTATATTGTTTTTTGAAAGATTCATACACTTTCGCATTTTGTCCGCGACTGGTTTTTGAGGCTGTTTGGTAAGTTTTGTTTAAATCTATCCTAATTTCTCAGTTAAAAAAAAATGTATGACAGTATTTTGCAAGGCAAGGGCAATTTTGCGGCTGTTTGTTGTTCCAGTGGGCAATTGTCCTATTGGCAATTATCCCGTTGGCAGTTGCCCTAGTTGGCAGTTGTCCAGTTGTTAGTTGTCTGGTTGGCAGTTGTCTGTTGGCAGTTGTCCTAGAACTCGTTCAAACACATTTTTGCTTTTTTGCGCTATGCAAAGGTTTTATCGATTTTTTTGTGACCCGTAACTGGCTTTTTTGAAACAAATATGGAAGACGCAGGAATAGAAACAAAAATTCACTGACGTCGTAGTAGATTTTGCTTATTTTCTAAGAAACAAATTTAGGGTTTAGGGCTTCACAGTAGGAATTTTAGGAAGATGTGTAGTAGATACATGTCCACATTGGAAACTTTATAAAGTTGCTAACTGAAACGAATCGGACAAACTAGCGATACTAGCGACGAAGCGTAGGTGGTTATTTATGAAGATATTTGGTTTTGTAACCAGTGAGCACCCTGTTTTAATACACATGTCTGTAAAAACGTATGTCCAGTTTGATCAAAGAAAATAACTTCACGCTTTGAAATGATAAGAACTAAAAACATAATAAAGCGTTTTCTAAGGAAAAGGACATTTTTTCTATGAAAAAGATGACCAAGTGAAGAGAATGCTCTGATCAACATATCGGAGAAACCTATCGTGATGAGACTAAATTTATTGGAAATACAATGGTTTAATCGAATAAGCTGTAACCTGTCAGGAAAATCGCGATTCCAACCTGCCCCCTCGTGCCCTTGACAAGAGCTAAGCAATCTATGTCATCTTGACGAGCAAAACTTCAAAATTTTCGGAAACCAAACTTCAAAATTTTCTGATTTCGACGCGGTTCCAAGCGGCTCAACTTTTGAACTTCGAATCCGGGTAAGTTCTTTTTTTAAATTAGTACTCTGTAACGCAGTTTTTTTTCTGCGAAATGTGCTGAAGTCGATTATATCTTCTACTACTGTAGACATAGGTAGATAGTAGAACGCAAACCTGCAATTACGAACTGTTACCAGAAATACGTTGATGAATACTCGAATGTAGATGTGAAGCAAAATCCGCAATTTCCATTTTTAAATCACAATGAACGCATGAAAAATCGCAAATACCTTACACAATGCAGCAAAGAACTATAGCAAAAATTTGAGTATGTCACCAGTTCTTGAATTGCGGAAAACGTTACTGTTTAAACAACATGTGAACACAAACGGATATTTGTGCTGCAATTAATTTATTGCTGTTCAGCATTGTAGTGTGAATGCTTGGACCAAAGGCTTTTTAATCAGGTAACGTTTTATGCGCAAATACCTGTGACAGATGGAAGAAACGGGAACAGTCTGCACGTTGGATTATATTTGACAACAATAACAGCTTTGGAATCAGCTTGCAAATCCTACAAGAATTCTAAATTGTGTTTATTGAACCCCGATAATCAGAATCTACACAAATGTTTTAAAGAACTGAGTTCATTCTAGATAAACAAACACTTGAACGTTTCTGTCCCAAAGCAGGTATAACTAATTAAAATTTGGAATGTATGAGAGTGAAATGACGTTGGAATTTTGCGATGATATTTAAAAATAAATATTAATCCTGTTTCGATTCAGTGTGTAATTCTACTAGTTGTATTTATGCAGTATCATTCTGCTGCTTACATGTAATCATGAATTGAGTCCTTGCAGAGATTTGTTGATTGAAGCATTTGTTCTGAAAAGCGACACGGCTTCAACCAAGTTTTCTTTCATCGACGCTCGAAAGTCTGATTTTATTCCATGTAAAGCGCAAAAAAACAGTTAGCTTGCGTTGGTGAGAGCGCAGTGACACTCTCTGAAACCTCTTGAATGATTGGAGAGTACCGTTAAATGGTCTGGTGAACACAAAAGTTTTTACGAACGGCCGATATTTTCCACGTCGTGCAGAGAATGGAAAAAAGAATTTTCAAATCGGTAATTTGCACAAAGAATATTGTGATGCTTCACTGGTTGCAATGCCTTACTGGTTCCAAGCGATTGCAGTTTGACTTTTCCAACTTCTCGGGATGTTTTGAGCTGGTCATCATCGGAATTGGTGGACGATGAGGATGCTGAAAGTAATTCGCTTTTTTTCTGGTCTAAAACTTTTAACGACCGCGCGCCAATAGTTTGGTGGTTGCTTTTTTGGTTATAACTCGCCAGCCACTTTAGCTAGAGAGTTGTTCACACCCTCTACGGATGCAGCAAGGCTTCTTGGTTCGATTAAAAAATTTTGATTTTGATTTGGGTGAGGGGTTCGCCTGGGAGGGTCTCAGAAAGTGGAGGTGTGTTTGTTTCTTGGACCAAATTTGACGGGCCCTGGACGCCAATCCAATGGGCCAAAATTTTGGTTCAAACCTTTTTTGAAAACTGGGTAATCTCCCGCGTCGATAAAGCCCTTGTTTGACCTTCTAGCATGTCTGGAACCAAATTTATGGCCCAAAAACATTTTAACCCCCAAATCAGAAAAAGCATGAGTCTCCCACTGGCGGCCACTGTAGTTCGCGATAACCCGCGGTAACTCCCCGCTAGAATATGCTAGCGAGCTGTACGTGCCCACGAAAGTCTCTTGAAGTGTTCTAGTTTGCACTGAAAAAAAAAACATTTTAGATTTGGGGACGGGGTTTTCGGTAGGTGGGGTTAGAAAAAGGTGTAGGTTTTGCTTTTTTGGTTGTTTCATTATGACGTCATCACATCCACAGAGGGCCAAAATTTTGGCTCAAAATTTGGTTGTATTCTAGGCTGGAATATGAAGCTTTAGAGGCCTAGATAGACTACCTAGTGTTTCTGGTGCCCAAGTTAAGGCCAGAAGACCCCAAATCGTTGAGGACATGGTTGAGTAATTTCAGGGGATCTTCCTATTTTAAACCCGGATGTTTTGTCATAACGTTTGAACCAGAAATGCTAGAAAGTCCATCAAACCCTCTAAAGACTCGTATTGAAGCCTAGAATCCAAAAAAACTTCGAGTCATCAAATCTGATAGATGGTTCAACCCCGCGGAAGTGATGTCATTATTCAAATGTATAGAAATATGCATAAACAACCTTTGAATATGCAAACATTAACATAAAACCCGTGATCGCAAACTGAAATTTTTTTTTCCAGTCTAAACTACTAATCTTTACAAATATTTAGAGGGTTTGACCAGCTCTCTAGCCTATTCTAACAGCGAGTTATGGCCATATCCAAAGGGGGTGTTATTCCACCCTGGTTACCTTTTTTAGGGGTAGGATTTTTGACTACTTTTTGGTTTTTGTGGCATAATTTTTCATCCAGATATGCTAGAAAGCCAATCAAGGGCTCTAAAGACTCGGAAGATAGCCTAGTTTCGTAACAATATTTGGGCCAAAATGTGGGCCCATTCGATGGTCGTCCCGGGCCGGGTAAAGTAGGTCATAAAAATGCGAAAACACCCCCACTTGTGACACCCCCCAAGAGAACCCCAAACCCAAAACCGAAAAATTTTTTTTTGACTCGGAACTACTAGACTTGCTGAATCCGTAGAGGGTTTGAACACCTCTCCAGCTGTAGCAGCTGTCGAGTTTTAACCAAAAACGTACGCGCCAATCTATTGGCTTTTGCGGTCGTTAAAAGGTTGTCAAAGCTCACATCTTGCCAGATGAAGTGTAGTAACTTCTTCCACTAAATTATGCAAAACTTCAGGCTTGCTTTCGTCTGCACCTGTATTAGACCTTCGCTTTTATACCGTTAACTGACAAAGATTTAGTCCTGACCGTGCCATCTTCATCAATATCACTCATGCTTGTGGAAAAAAATAATGGAATCGCATCCTTGTGCAAGCATCTATTTTCACGTGCACAAATTCTCCAGCAAGTGCCATTTTCAGTGCTTTTTTTGTTTCGTTGTTTTCTATTACAGTATTTCTTATCTTGTTCTTTATCCAAATAATGTAAAACTTGCGTGCCGATCCGACGTTGAAACGCAGGTATCGAAAAATGTTGATGGAACGAAGTTGTGGAAACTAGATCAATTATTTTTTCATGAAATTTGAAAACATTTTTAATGTCTGAAAACATTTTTAATGGCATAAAGCTTAATAAAGACTTGCCTTGCTCGATTGTCAAGAAATTCGGTGGTTCTTCTGTTTTCATATCCGATTCTTAAATTTCATCACGAATTTCTTCGTGTTATTGTTTCAAATATGGCTTCAAGTTAACGACACTTGACGGTCCGTGCTTACTTTGATCTATAGATAGCACTAAATTACAACGTTTTTTCATCTGCTTTGCCGCAGTGCTGCAGAGGAAAACATAATGCTTCCCATGGTCTGTAAATAGTAAAATGTTCAAACTAACGAATGCCTGTCGGTTATTTATGCTTACAAGAAATGAAACCACAACCTGTCTTCGTCTCTCTTTGAGATAAAACTCATATATCACGCTGGTGCCTGTATGACGCACAACAACGACCATTGCTCAAGCAAGAGCTAGCTCCGAAATAACCACGAACTGTCTCCAAAAAAAGCATCATAACCGAAAAAGTATTTTGACGACATAACCGAACAGCATTGCATGATCCGGTTTAAATTGGAGTGCTTGAACTGCTTTGCAGGAGACGGAGTCAATTAATTTTGTTGAAACTCCAACTCGGAATTTGGGAATCAATATGTCCAGATTCCGTCTCCGGAAAAATTGTAAACGTCATTGACTTCGGATGCCTGGTTTTGATAGTTGGGAAGACCTCCATTGCGGTGATGGTTATTCCTCGTCAAACCTCACCTGCATGTCTGATGTTAATAGAAATGACAGGCCTTTGAAATACTTTTGTCAATATCACTCCCTTATTGCTGTTTAGGACACCGTTTTAATATTTGAAGAGTCTTTCAGTGTGTAATCTGTTGCTACGAAGACGCTTAATGGTTTGCCAAATCACCTTGTTGACCTACGAGCAACTGCAATCCATGTGATTGTCATATTCAAAATTTTCCAAAAACTGCATTTTGGGCATTTTCACCGCTTCGGTTGCGGGATTTCGTCGTCATTGTATCGCGAACACAAATAAGATTCGACTCTATTTTGAAGCAAGTCCATTCATGCTAATTTGTTTTCCATTACATGAGAATGTGCAGAACATTTACGAATTTCAACTCATAAATAATCGACAAAACTTTGAAAACTGGGAACGTGACCAGAGTTTGCAGCAGCAATCCGCAAACACAGAGATAAAAGTATTGTTTTGAGAAAGAAAATCTGTCCATAAATAATTGACTGACGCTTTTCACTCTTTCAAACCTGACAAAAGCGCACGTACATAGTTGGCGGTAACACGAAATCAGAGATGCAACATTTGCTTCCTAACACCTGTTTCGAATTTTGCCTAGACTTTTTGATGTCATACGTGTGAGCATGGGCTCAATTAGGTGGGGGACACGGGGAACGGGTCCCCCCCCCTTTTTCAGACAGTGGGGGTATAATATGCCATATTACCCCACCTTCTTCTCTTTAAGTTTCGTAAAACATTGGTTTCACACCAAAGTTCCCCCTCACATTTTACAACAAAATTGCGCTCATGCGTGTGAGTGAGGGAGGGTGGCTGCGTTGTCCTAAACCACGAGTTTGCGAATGTACACACTGCATTGACCGCAAAGTATGTTGAAAAATCTTTTGCTTGTGCACTTCGCAGACGGTTTCTTTACTTGCGATGTTAAACTCACTTATGCTTCACAAACGTATGGATTCTTGTTGCATATATTCCAATAAGCCCGTAATTTTGCTCTCAGTACTGAAGTTACAACTGAAAGTCAGGATCAGGCAAATCCTTGGTTGCTATGGTGAAATTTAATATCACAGAACCCAGGGCCCCGACTAGAGGGAGGGGCGGGGGGGGGCAATTCCCCGGGGCGGCACTTTTGCTGAAAAGAAGGAGTAGCAAATGGTCTTTGACGAATGAACCTGGAGTTAGATTTAGGTTTAGGTTTTAGATTTTGGTTAAGGTTGGACCTACCATACGTCCCAGTTTGGAATGTCCCGGAATTTCACTTCAGTGAAGCTTTCAAAATTAATTCTAGCCTGATGATTCATTGTTATCAGTGCCGGATTAAGATAGCGCGGGACCTGTAGCGTTTCAAGAGCGCAGGGCCCTAAATTAAAACCACATCAACACCTCCCAACTAAATCATAAAGTGTGTGGACGAGGCATCAGTGTTACTAGCTTTACTCTCTGCATGCTCTCTCCAGTTTGCATCGTGACATGGTAGTCTGGGTGTATCGTGCTGACCGCCAGTGTTGCAAGATGGTTGTGACCTAAATCTTCTAAACCAGTGCTTCTCAAAATTTTTTTGTAGCGCCCCAAACAATAAGGGTAAGTAGATAGCAAAGCTTTGGCGACCCAATCTTTTTCACACATTTTCTTGCAAACATAACAAATGATCGAAACACAAGACAGTTTAACCAAGGCCTAAATATAGGCATAACAGCAGTTCGGATTTAATCAATGTGGGCTCTGATTGTGTATCGTTTCCACAACTTTGTCACAATTTGGAACAATCTTGCTCAGAGCCAATCTCATGTCGCCTTCAGGCTCAGCCTCAAAACAGTTCCTCATATTTGGTTTGATCTGTGCAAGCACAGAAGACCCACACTCACACAAGCAGGTAGTAACAAATGGCAGAAGAGCTTTTACTGTGTGCGCACGAACAATACTCTATTCATGCTTGATTTTTGTCGAAAATTGGCCAAGGTTTTCCTCAATAAACTGTCGTACTGAACATCAATAAATTCCTCTTGAAATCCAGAAAGAGCTTGGCAGCTTTCCGGCAATGTATCAACATCAAAAGTAAATGGATTGCGTACCTATTCCAATTCTTTTGCTTTTTCGGGGATAATCAAATCACATTCTTGTATCACTGAAGCTAAATGCTTTTTGATAACGAGCTGGACATCATCAAAACACATCTCCTCCATATCTTCCAGAATCTGATTAAAAACAGGAAATGATGCTGTTTTCTGAGGCTGTATATTTCTCTTCCACAACTTCAACTTTTCCCCAAAAGCAAGCAATTTTCAGATACGTCGACCAGCATTATATTTGGCCCTTGCAAAGATTGATTCATGATATTCAGCTGAGAAAATATATCAGAAAGTTATGCCACAAGCAATAACCAACATCAAGTCACAATAAAAATGGTTTAATTTTTGCAGATGTAAACTACTGTAGTCGGCAACCCAACCAACTCAAATGGCGACCCACTTTTGGATCGTAACCTTGGGATTGAGAAGCGCTGTTCTAAATAATGTCACAAAAACCGCCAGATTCTGCTAAAAGTCTTGTCACAAAATTTCAGCTGAAATCTGCTAAAAGCAGTGAAATTCTGTTGAAAAATTGTTATTTTTAAGATGATTAAAAGAAATGCTTAAAGTTATACAATATATTAATTTATCTTTTTGCACTCGCTCTGAATGAGCATGGGCTAAAAATGCTAGTCTTGGCCACCACACTTTTCCGCCCACAATTTTCTTTCAGTCGACATTTTGAGCAACGTGACTGCAGCTTACCTCATTTTTGCACAACACACAGTCTTTGACGATCTCTTTCAAATGGTTGCATGTTCTTATGCCGTAGAAAAATGCTCAACGACAAACAATCTGAGCATAGCTTCAGCCCTAAAACTTTTGTAAGTCTGGTCGCTGTAAATTAAAAACGTTTTGTTACATCAGGCGGCATGCAAATAGTTGTTTAGACTTATACAAGTGCTTTTGCCGCCAGTTATGCTTTTTAAGCTCACAATGTTTGGCTATGATTGCATTGATGCAAACTTCGCAAAAGGCTTTTTATTTAAACAGCAGGATAGGCAGGAAGCACTGAGCCAACTTTTGAGCACTGAACCTTACAACCATATATGTCGAAACTTTTGGCAGCTTTGATTTACCAGGAAGTTTTGTACCATACTACATTACTACTCAACAGCGTAACTGAACCATTTGGAAATATCGTGCTGTGGGATAAAAATATATTCTACCAATGCTGCTTTTAACCTAACGCACCCACTAAGCACACAAGCTAATCATTTAGGCTTCACCAAGCCATATAATTACTTGTTATTATGATACAATTATCTGCTTGAAGCAGCTTCGTTGCATCATAATAAAACTTCCAAATACTTGCAGGCAGCTGGCTGTGCTTTGTCCTGGTTTTACCCAGTTGAGAACGTCTTTAAAAGAGAAGTATATTTTTTGATGAAGGTGGAAAAGTTTTCATCTTGAAAAACTGTTGAAACAGGTTTTTGGTCAGGAATTTCTTACCCGCCAAACGGTTGGTAAAACCCTGCTAGAAAATCAGCTAACTGCTAAATTGAAAATTTGCAGCTAACAGTGATAAAATCCTGCAAGAATTAGCAGCAAATAAGTTAAAATAACAACACTGCTGACCGCAATCTTATGCCTCTTATTACGTAACTCCACAAAAAGATTCAAATAAGAATTTCTGGACACAGACAGCGTTGAACTGAAAACCTTCGCTTACCACGTATGGCAAATTTAGCAGAATACTGGCTTCTTAGACTGAAACAAATCTTGTATATAATGCAATAAATGCGATTTATTAAGACCGCGGGCCCCAAAAAGCGCGGGGCCCGTAGCAATTGCTACATTTGCTATTATTGTTAATCCGGCACTGATTGTTATGAAATAATTCCGTCCTGAAAGGCTTGATTTTGCGTTAACCCGTGGCTTGGGAGGTGGAACTTTTCGGCTGTGGGGGGGGGGCGGCACTTTTCGACTCGCCCCGGGGCGGCACGTCCCCATGTTGGGGCCCTGTCAGCACTCAAAAACTTTTGGAAATTAACAAGGAACTAATTGCGCAAATTGTTATTCAAACTAAAAACTGCTGTTAAAAATTATTTTAAAGTCATTTGTTGCACTACAGAATCAAAAACAAAACAAAAAAACATTTCTGAAAGATGGCAGATGATTTAAGTTCATTTATTAAATATATCATTGAAATGTCCGAAATTGTTAACACTAATGACATAGTAATAAATAAATTTTTCTTTGCATCCAAGCTTATCAACATGTTTGTCCTTAAAGTTTAGTGTTGTAGTTGATTAAAAACAGAGATCGTAATCATTCATTCGGGCGTTGTGGATTTTTGACAAAACATTTTGCTGGATCTAATTTGGCGTCACACCTGTAGGCTGACTGGATCTTTTCAACAACTAAATGCTTTCAAAAATGGGATTTGCAGCTACGACCTACTGCATCAATGCATGAATACAGTGTCTTTGAGGTTACGAAATTATTTGGTTATCAATTTTTTATCAATTTTTATCAAGGCATTGATTTATCATTTTCATACGTTAATTATCGAAAACGAGTGATTTCCTTTGTTTTTTGGTTAGTGGGAATGTTTTCACGTTTTATAAGACAAAACCTGTTTGAAAAAGCATGCAGGTAAGTTAGCTACCGATTTTCAAAAAAATACCCGAATTTGCATAAAAAGCACGAACAAAAGATAACAATGCATTCTCCTTAAAACTTTCCAATACAAAGTTGTTCATATATATATATATATATATATATGTAAGTAGTAAAAAGTGATTGAATACACCCGTTCACAAACAAATGTACTGCTATCTTTCTGCGGCAGACTGTTTATTGATTATGGCCAAAAAGGCAATTCAAAGCTACTACACTATAGTGGCTTTCCAGTCCGCAAATGATTTTTTGCACGGTTTTCAGAGAAACCGCTTTTATTTAGAAAAAGGAACCATTGGTTTAATCCACAAAATGACAGACATGATACTGATACTACAGCAAGACGAGCTGCCATTTTGCCTGAATTGTATTGCAGTAGGAATGAAACAATCAGACATATGGTATCCGGAAGGGGTACAAACCTTGCAGTCCCGTTGGCAAAGCCGCACGACATCATCGAAGCAAACAACAACAGAATTTGTTTCAAATTTGCGTTTGGGCTCCACTTATTTCAAACATATAAACTATTCACTGCAACAAACAGCAAACTTTGGAATTCTGTGCTATAATTTATCTATGCCAAAAAACGTGCAGGGATGTTTGTGTATGATGATCATGATGATTTTGGTATGTCGTCTGCTTGGTGGTCTGGCAAGCTGGTTATTTTTCCTTAAACGAATGACTCTAAATCTGTGTACTTTTCTGCACAAAGTTGCTACGGCTATAGATAGATAGACTTCCTTGGCAGCATTGAGTACATTGCTCGCAAATTACACTGTCCACGACGGCGAATGTCGGGGCACTGAAAAAAGATTGGTGTTATTGAGTGAGGTGTCTTATAGATGAGATGAAATCGATAAGAGTTCCAAAAGAAAAGGTTGTGCCGACAGCAAGACGTGCTGTCGCAGGCCAGTGTACAGGTAGCGGGATTACTGATCAAATTGTGAAATTGTGAAGAGGTGCTCTTGACAGGGGCCAAATGGTCATTATGTTTGAGTGTCATGGATCGCAATATTTCAGACAAATAGGAAAAGACAAACCCGACGAAACAAAAATCCTCTTCGGGTTGCCATGACCATTTTGTGATCCACAAACGGAGCTACAATAGCTCGAGTTGCGCTCTGGTGGTAATGCAAACTCCAGTGATTGTGATGTGTTTCTTTTTGAACTCAAGAACGTACATGGATTGACAACCTCATTATTATATAACGCAAACTTCGAAATTAGGTGCCGACTCTCGGGGTGGTTCTCTAATCGTGAGCGAGGGGATTGATATAAATTGCTATATCTTTACTAGCAGACTCCTCTTTGACAACCTGTGTCATAATTTTTATTCAATCAACCCACAAAAGCAACAGATTGATTTTTATGGTAGCTTGCTTGAATACAGGCCTGAAGGCGGGTGATGTGAGTCGACACTTGCCTAACCAGTACAACGGGCGTAGATAACGGAATATGAAATGATTAAAGTAAGCGTAAGAACCACAGTATCAGCTTCACTACCCTAAGAAGAGAATAGTGTGTTTTGCGAGTGAACTGGCACATAGCTGTGAGCTAAATTACCAGGGGTGTCATCTTGAGTAGTAGGGATATCTTGACACGTTGGGTGTGAACACGAATCAGGCTGTAAGACGCACTTACTTACATATTGCCTCTAGTTGAGGTTCGCTGACGTCTGCTGTAATCATGCAGTAACGGTCTGCAGCTGTTCAGCTATTACCTGAGCGTCTAGGCCAGTGTTTTTCAACCATTTTGCTGCAGTGGAACCTTCCGCAATTGTTTGCGTCGCTCTTGGAACCTATGCAACGATTAATGTGTCTATATTGCTACAACCACATAAAACTGTGATTGCAAATTTGGTTCCAGGCAATTTCGGTCTGTTTCGGCGGAACCCCTGGCAACCACTAGCGAAATCCCGGTTGAAAAACAGTGGTCTAGGCAAAGCATTTGACAAAAAAGACATTAAATTTCCACCTAACAAAACTTTCGGTTTGGAATTACCCGCAGCACCACGGGACAGGTCCGGATCTTCAGCAGATGCTGGCGCGATGGAACCAAATTGGGCTGTAGAAACATGTCTGTCGAAGTGACTAGTGCTGGGAATCTTATCCCTACAAGTGAAATCTCGCTCTTCTAGGGTAGCGGATATACCATGGAAAGTGCGTCGACAGCTGCTCATCGAGCCTCGATATCTACCTTCAACTTGAGCTGATCTTCTTCTGCTGTTTCTTGGGAGAAGTTGTTCAGTAACAGTTTTGGCAGCATCATCATTTTACTGGATTTACCAATATATCTTTGGACAGACAAGTAATCTGCTCAGCGGTAAGTTAAAGTCACACGCGCGTCCAAGTCTAAAACAATGTCGTTTTTGTCCCACAACCAGCGCGAGGTTAGCTCAGTCAATTAAATGGTTCCCCAGACGCAATGCAGTAAATGATTACTGTTTACAGCCCGGAGGCCATTGTAAAAATCTTTTGAGCGATGCAATCTGCTTAAGCAAGGTGCTACCAGGATCTGTGGACGAATGCGTGAGTCATTATTAATAATATGAATGGAATAGTGGATGAAATGAGGTGTGGACTCGAAGAAAGATTGGATGGTGTCTAAACAAACGTAGATACATCTTGAGATGGAGTCGAAGGAAAAGTTAGAGAAAATCGGTTGTTGTCTCCCCGAGTTTAAGAAAGGTTTAGGGTCCTAACTCAGTTAAACACCTCTTTTCTCAAAATTAGAAAAGCTATTTTTCATTTAGCTTTTTTTTACTCGCCAACCGATAAAAAGCTAAATGAACCTCCAACGATGAGGAATGTCTTCTTGTTTCGATTTTAAAAAACGGCAGTTTGCGTTTTGAGAATCTTGCGAGGCAATCGGACGTCACGGTGTTGTGACGGTGACGTTATCGAGGTCTGAGAAAAGTTTCACTAATCCAATATCTGCATCTTCAATGCCCTTGATTGGCCATCTAGCATTAACAGTTGGCAAGATATGGCCATAAATCCATATTTTCTTTTTTTTTCTTATTAGAAATCTAGTCTCTCAAATAAACGTCAACATGACTTGGCATTGTCCAGTCAAAGAAAGGCTATTTAATGTTTTGTGCAGTCTTGATGAAGGATTCAGGAAATGTCTATTCGTGATACGCAATGTAGGCAACCTCTTTGCGAACTGTCTAGCACAGGTGTTGGTAACTTACCCAAGCGAAATCAACAGGCCGGCATTCCCTTTACAAATTGTAGTAACTGTATGCCCCGCCTAATGTTATTTAATTTCATGAATCTGCCCTCCTGGCGACATTGTGTACTGCATACGTAAGAGGCACTAATTATGAGAAACAGCACTGTGCTATAAATGCACTGTAAGTCGCGTTTGTTGCTTTCGTTATGAGCTGTGAGTTAATCGGATTAAAATTGCATTGGTTCCCATGTTTCAACATCATAAACAGCGAAGAGAACGGAATTGTTGGTGGAAAATTGGTACGGCCCACCAGATCTTGCAGAGTTTGTTTTTGGCCCGTGACTAGGGAAAGGTTGCCGACCCCTGATCTACCAGTTCATATGACAGTTGATATAACAAACATTCGGCACCTGTTCGCGGTTTTGGTCCGCTATGTTGAACGCTTTAAGTTGCTGTTCGACGTAATTCCGCACTACACCGAGGCGTTCAACCTTGCTTTGTTCTGTTTTCAAATTCAAGTGCAGTGAAGAGTTTGTTGTGTGTCTGAAATCAACAAATAAGGATTTTGCAATCAGACGATTGGAGATTTTGTAAAAATGACTCTGCCTCGTGTCGCGAGTCACTGATTGTGACTCGAGTCGATTCGAGTCATTCAGTGTGACGTGAGTCTTCGCAACATCGTCTCTCAACATGACATGCGTCGAATCATTGACTCAAGTCATGCTATCCCTGTTGGACAGACTGCAGCCTTATGGTTTGAGACAAGAGTCTCATAGGCGGATCCAGGGGGGTTAAGGGGGCTGAAGCCCCCTAAATTTTTTCAGATACGTTTTTTGATCGATGGTTCCCGACACAGAAACGTCCATTGGGGTGATTTTTTGTATAGCTTTTGAATAAACCATTTCTTGCACAGGGATAAGGGAGAAAAAATTAAATACAAAGTTTATTTTGCTGGATTTGGGCAGTCAGAATGTGTTTATTTCACTACAAATGAAACTTCAAATAAACAATTTTTGTATAAAAAATATGGTTCCAATGCTATATAAATACGTAAGTGTTTACATAAACTATTTACATTACATATACCTTGTATAAACCACACGTACTTAGGCGTAGCCAAGGGTGCCAGGGGGCCATGGACCCTCTATATTTTTAGAATAGCTAGTCATTTTGTGCTTTAAGAGGCAGTATCTCAAACAAAATACTGTTGCTCGCCTAAAATCAAACATTTTGGACCACCAAAATTTTTGTATTGGCTATGCCACTGCGCACGTAAGTATTTAAACTCTTGTTTCATTTGGGCTAGATTGGGCTTCTTGTGGACAGAAGACGAATAAGCAGCAGATTCAGAACCGTTGCTAGGTTTTCATGAGTTGTAAAGCATTCCAAAGTAAATCTATCAGGAAAACATTTTTCTTCTAAGCTTTAAGGTATGTGCTAACTGTTCGTCCAATATTTAAATACCACGTGATGTTTCTTTGGGTTGTACGTTTACCGTTATACTATGATTATTTTCACAAAATTGCGATCAATGCGAATATGCCATTTAACTTTATCACGACTCCTTAAAAAACTACCATTCGATGGTTGGCAGACTCACAAACAGGTTAATAGTTTTTTTTTGTATCCTGGAGGTTTTCGATTTTAATAGCTGCTTTAGGTCATTACTCATTGCATCGTTTGGATCCTGTGACGAAAAATGTTTGCACTGCAACTTCGATTTACAACACCATTGGAACAATAAATCCCATCATTAAATTTTGTGAATGTCGAGAGAGCCGCTTAGTAATCACAATCATCCCAAGGATTGATTGGAACCCAATTGTGGGAAGTTACAAAAGTATACATTTAGTCAAATACCTGCGTTGGACGTTAACATGTGGATTTATCTAATAGAACAGAAAACCAGATTGTTTTTTAGTTGCAAATTACTTACGTACGCACAAATATCAGTTTTTCTCATCACCATTTCTTTTACTCCGCACTTTTTGCAGCTACTCTCAGGCACTTCAGAAAAGTGCAGAAAATTATCCAGATACTTTAATCAGTTGTAGGATTCTGCAAGTTGCAGGCTGATGTATTTCAAATAGGAAATTTTAGGACAGTTGTTGACCATTATTAAGAAAAACAATATTGCATCGAGAGCACCACGACAAACTCATGAAGCAGATGCATAGCAGCAATTCGTCAAATACCACAAGAGCAACAATTCATTCGTTAAACCACGTGCGACTTATATCATAGATCGAAACTGGATTTTCAGACAAAAGTAATGTACTTTTTCACTCTTTTTCTGTTTTCAATCTTAATTTAGTCTAACGGGTGTTCTAGTGAGGTTCGCAATTTCTACGTTCAATGATTTTCTCAAAGAATGAGCGGAAAAATCACTTGATCAGGCAACTTCTACTCTGTTAAGAACCGAGCGCTAAAAATTACAAGCAATATATGAAAAGGTCCTAGAAAGCGGCAGGCGCTGCCGACACGATAGTGATGTGTGCGTACGGTAATACGTGCTTACATTTCGCAGATGGACTATGCAAATGTCAAGAAAAGCAATCGCTTCAGACGCCAAACATCGCACGTTTGTGCGGCATACCTGCCAACACTGCAGTGACTCGCGTATGTTATCGGAAATGCGTGCTTTTGTCTAATAAGTGACGTACTGCACCTTATGAAATCAGCCGTGCAGGTTAAAATCAGCAGCACCCAAATGTTGATTTCCCAGGAAAAATCAAGTACTCAGCACTCCAAAAATTTCTAGAAATGTAAAATGCACCAATTACGCAACATATCTAAAATCCACTGCCTGCATCAGAAAATTAGCATAATATGAAGTGTCAAAAGGAACTCAGTAGTGTTTTCAAAGAGGAAAGAGACAAATGCAGAAAGATGACAGGCAATTTCTGTTCCTGTTTGAGATTTTATTAAGTTTCTTTGTTGCAGTGTTATGCACTAATGAAAAATATTTAATTTACTCATTCGTAGAAAGAATGTGAAAATCAGCTAACAGGATACAGTATAATATTATCAATTTTTGCTAAACTTTTGTACAGAAACCACGCCATAGCTTTAGGCTGTTCTTCACAGTGGGCCTTCATCAGGTCAAGTCAGTGTGTTGTAAAGTGAAAAGGAATGAAAAACTCTTAGTGGGATGCAATGATGAGAAATGAAAACAGACCCATGATCATGATGGTGAATTAAAGTATAAACCTTAGCAAACGATGCTGCAAACACTACAAGAAAGAAAGATAAGAAATGATGAACAAGATCAAAATACGTGGTCAAACGTAAAATTACTTACAGTAAAATGAAGTGATTTTAAAAGCAGACAAAATGTTTAAACAATGTTTTAAACTCACAAAAAGCTGCTTACCGTATTTATTCGATTGTAAGCCGCTGCTTATAAAGTTTTTTTTCAACATTTCATGCGGCTTGCAATCAAGGGCGGGTTACATATTTATTTCTTTACCTTGTCGAAAGGTATAGATGACGCTCAGTCTTTCCTTGGCTACGTTTTGTCCAGCAAACTATCTTTTCACATTCTGTTCTCTTCAGCACCACGTGTACATTTATCACAGGAGGAATAATGATGAACAGAAGGAAGTTGGAGTGGTGAAGCAACAACATCAGGTTTGTCAATTAAACGCGAAACGTGCTATTACGCGAAAGTATCTCAGACGTTTAGGTAACCTGTGTTCAAGTGCCAGTTGACCTCGGCCAAAAATGCGCAAAAACACCCCCCCATTTCAACGTCACCCACAAAAAGCCACGGGTCCAAAATGAAAAATAAATTTAATCGCAACTGAAGGACTTTCCCAATCCGTAGAGGGTTTGAACAGCTCTCTCGTTCAATCGGCTGGCGAATTATGGCATTACTAAGTTCACAAGAAAAATGGCGTACGCGGGACTTAATGGGTATCAAAATTCTCTCTTTTAATTTCACTAATACGGATACCAGCAAGTTGTTCCACTCTGCTTTTCTTTTGCGGAAGTTGGTGTGTCAAAATTTTCCATTTAGAAATGGATACGCCATTTCTCGTTTTGAAATTGTTTTGAATATACTTTTGTCAACCAAGTGCTTGAAAGAATAGTTGATTAAAATTTTCTATTATCAAAACACGAAACATCAAAACAATTCGTTATAAAATGTTTCAACGCTGTTTCAAGAAGGGAAAGGGAGTTTGTAGGTAGTTCTTTCAAAGTTTGACATCCAACATGCTTCTTTAAAGAGCACGCATTTTTCTAGTGCTGCAACGAAAACGAAGAAACATTATATGAACTTATGCGGATTTTTGTGAAATCCATTGAAACCACTTGTTATAATAAACGTCAGCGTAGGAAGCTGCGATAGAGTGATTGTGAAGTCTTAGGGCAGTGCCTTTTGAACCAATGTGTTCAAAAACCCATCTCTGTCACTATTGTATTGACGACTGTAGAAAACAACAAAAGGCTAGAAAGGTGTCGAAAGACCAGAAAGATAACGTTAATTATTTAGCAGCTGTAGGCTCGGTGCATGGGCCTTATCTGTAGTGCGTTTTAGAGATTGAGCCTGCTTAAGCTGATAGCCAAAAGCATTCTGTGACATGTTCAAGTAAAAAACTCGAAGGGTTCGTCGCGCGCAGTGAGAGAGGCAATGCGGCGAGCATGCGACCAAGCAGGCTAAATCAGAAATGCGATAAGAGAGTTTTCTTGTTTTTTTGTTTAGCTTTCACTGACACCGAGCATACGAAAAGACCATCGTAAAAAAATAGAAACCTGTTACAAAACCTGAGTTGACATTTGTGGTTCAGTCAAGTCATCTAGCAAAGAGAGACAGTTGAAATTATTTTCACAGAACGGGAGACACCACAATTACAAGGGCTTGCTTTCTGAATCTCCAGCATATCGTGAAGTTACTAGATTCAAATACTTTGCGCAATTGGGATTGAGTTTTGGTTCACGCATTAGTTAAACTTTTGATTCGTTTTCACTTCTTGCAAAGTCATTTCCATATTTAACAAATTCTTTAATAATTGGAGGTCGTAGTTTGCTTCTCAGCTTTTGATGAAACTGCCTGCTGTGTTTTTGTAAAATGAACAAGACAAAGTATGAAATAGGCTCACTAGTATGTATGACATAGGCTCAAAAATATGAAGCAGGCTCACTAACAGTCCAGTTGTGCTGGCCAGCAGTTATCTATGCAGGACACAGGCGCCAGACTATGCTTGCGTGACCCATTCAAAACATCTGTCTGAATCCATCCGTCTTGTAATTGGGGTTAGGTTTGTTTTATTGGTTTTTGTGATAATGGCGTTATGGTCATAGCGTGTGTTTGAAACTACAGTTCACGTGCTTTAAAACTAAAGCTTACTTTAGTTTTTCATCATATCGCTCGTAAGCCTTTGCTTGTACTTCACAGGACTGAAGAGGCTTAAATGACACTCAAGCGATTTCCTGGTAATTAGCTGTGCGAGAATATTAATCTGCGTCGCAAATGTGTAGACTTGTTGTAAAAGATCTGATTGATAACCTTTCTTTTACCTGGTTTGTAGAAGGTGGATTGCATTATTCCTAGAACAATTCGTTTTACATCATATATGTTCTTGTTCAGTTAAAATTAAAGCGAAATACAGTCGCACTACCACAAGCTCATTTTTGGTTTTGAATAATTTGTAAAGATTCGGTGTTATTGAATTCTTTAGGGTGGTCGAATTAGGTTTGAATTGCAATGGTGCATTATATTTTATAATCTTCTTAGTTGCACATATACCAATATCTAAGACTGATAAGTTGTTTGAATTATCAATATATTTTAAACCACCACTTTTGGCTTTATGAGGCACGGTTATTTCATTCCGATGCAAAATTTTTTCCATAATAAGTTAGAACCTGTATTTCGTGCATGTTTTGAGAATGCCTATTTTGAGTTTATTGATGGTCAAACCAGTAAAAATGATAAACTTATAACAAACATGCTTCAGTAAACAGTTCGAACGTTTTGTAGGAACAGAATGCCACTTCTATGGCAGTGAGACTAGAAAAACACCTTTTCACAAGAGTTCTGAAATTTTTCTAGAATATCTTACGGTTCCTTGGTGGAAGGTACAGTACAACATAAGAATATTGTGTTTTGCAATTTCCAAGTTTCTGAGAATAACTACATTTTTTCTTGTCTTTGTACCGCTGCACTTGCATTCTCATACATGCGAAACATATCGCAGATTTGCCAAGTATTTTTAAAACTTTATTTGAAGCAATATATTCGATTAATATTTCAGTTTTCATTTATGTATAAATCTTAATGCTTCTTGCCAATGAACTCTTTGCATTTTTTCTGGTTTCCGATTGGTTTGATTCTGCTGAGGATAAGATTTGGCAAAATTATAAGTTTTGCAAACGGTGAGTAGGCTGGAAGTGTTTCATTATCGAACAAATTTTGTCCTAAGCATCTGTTTTCGAAAAAAGTAAATTTCTTTGCTATCATTTTGTAGCATTTTGTTTTTATCGCAGGATAATTGAGAAAGATTTGCCATAAATACTTGCGGCGATTAGCTCACAGGTGGAGTGCCCGCCTCCCAACTGAAAGGTCGGGTGTTCGACCATAGCCACTGAGTGACTCGACGTAGCGCTCCGTGGGCAAGAGCGTTCATCGCAACCGCCCCGACATAAAGCATTATTCAGTCTCCGGCCTGCCGACAACTGTCGTTAGATAAATCCGTCGCATTGCATGCGGTCACAAAAATCACAAAAGAATATTTGGGATTGCCTAAATTCAAATAAGAGTTTAAAAACAATTTATGGTTTATAAGACAACGGTAGGGTATTTTTTGCTGCAATATTTGCATGTAAGAAGGATTTTTCCAGTTAAATAAACGCGTTAATACTGCTTGATATTAATTAAGTAAGTCCTGTATCAGAATCGCAACCAGCTCTTCATTTCGAAGGGGGCAATTTTCATAAGATTTCATTCGATGATGTCATCGTGCTTAATCAACCGTGGTACAACTTTTTCGCAAACCGTCACAGATAAAGTTATCTTCGCAACATATCCCAAAATGAGAACTTTTCAGTTTTAATCAAGATGCAGACCGAACGATGAGGACAGAGTAAAAATTAGTGGCCTTATACAAACACCTGGTTCCGTACTCAACTAGTGCAGGCAGGGCTTTAGTGTGGTAGTTGTATAGGCTACTCGTAAACTTGCCTAGCCTTTCGTCTTGTTTTAACAAATTCATCAAATCTATTATCTAGATTTTTGAAACTTCAGTTAAATATATTTTCTGTGAAATAGTTTCTGCAAACGATCTTGCGAGTGGTGAATTTGTCAGATACAAGAGACTGGTATAAATGTTAAGATATATTAATCACTGATAGTTTGTATTCTTTCAATCGTACGTAGATACGAGACTTCGTCTGCCAGATAAAGCACTCTTGAAAGGAATGCAGGCAGGAACAAAATTTGAACTTTGTTACGAATTGCTTGGCCAGACTCGTCACCAGATGTAGGTGGGCCTCGCCGATTTTGCCAGGACCACCTGAAAAACACCTAATATCTTTGGAGTCCTTGTGAAATTTGAACTTCCTTTGCAATGTTAGAGCTTGGCTGTGAACCCCCAGCAAACGGTTAAGCACAGGACATAAAATGCAAAAATTCTTCAATAGTAACCTACAGTGACCACAGACAAACGTAAAGCTAACACAATGTGAACATAGTATGCTGTTTCTGTCACCAGGCATAGTCTACTGACTGCAAACTTTGCTCGATTGTGATAATAATGCTGTAGTTATTGTTGACGCTTATAGAGTGCATGCAAACTCTTTTCCTCAGAAGATAGGCAAAAAAGCAAAGTGTACACACACACTGCATTTCTGATAATTTTCAGACTGGTACACGAACAAAAGGATAAGAAAATGCCTTACAAATACCATCATTTTAAATTATCTCCCACGTTTTGACAATTGTAGCATATTTGTGGTTATGCACCAATCTTTCACGAAATTTTTTATCAGATGGCTTGTCTCAAGATAAATCTTGTAACGAGATAATTAACCAGTGGGACAAAAAAAATTCAAATAGGTCTTTTCCTGAAAATGATTACAATACAATATTTTATCTTTATTCATTGAAATATTCTGCAAATGTCAAAATTGCGATGTAATGTTTTGTAATTTTCGGGGGAATAAATGCGCCAATAGCCCCCTGGCTGCGCGCCTGCCCTGTATTAATATTATCTTCTGTTAATTTCGTGCACATATGATATTATGTAGAATAGAGACTTCAAAATATCACCTCCATACACATTTATGCGCGCTGATTTGTCGATGCATAAACGTAACTGAAAATCTAACGGAGCTTGGGTACTATCCACCGTAGAACCACCTACGATAAGGCTTGGTTTTATTAACATAAAAGGTAATGTTTGTAAAATTACTAAATTTACCTTGTGCAGTATCAGATTTAAGTTGTAAGATTTTATGCAGGGTTAAACCAAGAGTGTGATTTCGAATCGCTTCATGGGCTTTGTCCTGGTTGGATTCAAAGCTCCAATGACGATTTTGACTGGATGACTATGAAAGGACCAACTCCATCAGGAAAAAATGATTCTACTGGTCCTGACACAGATCACACTTTACAAACAGCAGGTGCTTTTAGTGTAGATTTAAATATGTACAGAAAACATTGTGGTGCAAGTCGCCTAAAATCTGTTCTGGGCCTGCCATTAGTGGATGTAAAATCTCTCCAAGTTAGTGTTTTCCATTGTGTTGGTCACAGAACCAGGTTGCGTCGCTTGAAATTTTCTGTGGGGCGATTCTTATCGTAATGAAGGATGTCAAGTTATTGATTCTTTTCTGGTGCAATGAAAGTTACTTAATAAAGCACTAGTTTACAGCAAGCATGCTCATTACAGAAATGTTTGCTGAAACAGTGCTAGTTTGCAGCAAACATGCTCATTGCAGAAATGTTTGCTGAAACATAATATAATAGACATGGCATTCACAAATAGCTGGGTTGTTTACAAGCACGTTTGCAATTCCAGCCTAAATCGCAGAATGTTTATACAGAGACTTAGGGCAGAATTGACCGGGGGCATTCCAAACAAAAGGCTGCTAATTGCAATGCAGCTTTTGCAAAGTGCGCTCCAAAACCTAAGAAACCCAAAACTTGCTTTGTCAAAGACTGCAGAAACAGAACAACAGATATTGACGTGATTTGCAAAAAAACTGGTAAAAGGCGGACTAAACAAGACAACATTTTGCACTATTAAAACGTATATTTCCCATTTATTTACTTATATTTCAACTCTTGTCTTTTTTGTTTTGAGTGATTGTTCACGAAAAAAACCGTGTGTGATTTTTTCATCTCAATTCAAATGCTGATCTTAGTGTTTCACTCCGGGCTTGGTTATTTTAGGTTGTTGCGAATGCAGGTAGTGTTAAGTGTTAAAAAGAAACGTGACATTGTAGTGACATTGTAGTCACTTACACAATTATACGCAGACTCAAGCTTTTTGAAAAGCAATGTGAAAGGAAGATATTTTTTGACAAATATCCGGTGTCTTCATCTGACAAAAAAACATAAAACAAACCAAAATGCTGCTTTGAGCGAACCTCAGGTCTATCAACGTTGTACATCTTCGGAGAAGCTTTTACGACTTCATCGTTTATCGATGCGAGAAAGGAATAAGGAAAATCAGCAATTGTGTCTTTAACACACAAACACTTTTAGAGATTCGATTTAGGGTTTCCTTCAATTTTTAACTCTGATTTTAAAAAAGCTGATTTAAACCTGAAATTTGGCATGAAGGCAAAGTTCTATGTAAAAATAAAAGCAGCAATTTTTTGTGTTTATTTTTTACCTGTACCGGTGGTGGGGCATACCTCTTCCTACAGTACTATGCATCAGGTATAAACATCCCTGCAGTATTGAAAAGCAAACACCATTTAACTTCATGATGAACATGTTTTGAAAGAAAACATTTTCTTTTTAACCAAATCTGATTAGTTTCATGCAGTGTCTGATAGGTGTGAAGCAGTACAAACATAGGGCGAAGTTGTATTCAAGCTCATTACAGCAGCGTTTCCTGAAACAGTTGAAGATACTTTTCAGTGCCTAACAGTTTCTTCACAGAACATACGATTCCTCGGAACAAAATGCGTTGATATTTGCACCGATGTTAAACTTACTAGCAATGACTTTAAGAAGGGTGTAATAAAACGGATCAGCGGCAAAGCAACCAATGCATAATCGAGTCACTGTTTTCTTTACAAAAGCTCTTGTACCAAAACATTTATCTGAGAAGCTGAACGAAAAACTAAATGTCCTTGTAGAACGTACGAACTTTATTGAAGCAGGGTTTAAAATCAACGTTTACCTTCGTCTCAGTGCGACGAGATGGATGCAGATAATAACGCATTGCTGCTGCACACATACGTTATATGGCTGTCACAGGTTCGTGTCCAGATAAGCGTGTTTCCTATCTGTGAGAAAAATTTGTATGTTCTAAGCAACAGAATGACGTGACAAATGGCTGCAAAATTTCATCACGAATATTTTATTACAAAGATTGCTTATCGTCGTGCTGACATAGTTAACTCCTTAAATAAACAGTCTGATTGGAACAACGCAAGGTCGTTTGCCACTGATCACTTGTCAAGCGTTTACTGTTGCGGGCCTGAGTTGAATAAAACCAGGGGATGTAATCGGAAAGCAACATTTTCAATTTTGAATACAAAATTCAACACCATTGAGAATTTTAATTTTCTGATATTGCAAGAAAAGATGTTGGTTTTGAAATTTTCACTTTTGCAGGAATTAGAAAGTCAGAACCGGAAGTATAAACAAGTAATAAACTGTTTGAAATAATGGAAATTACCAGAGAGTAACAAAAAGTTACCAACCATCTGGAGTACTTGCAAAACAATGACTGACAGCAAGGAGAAGTTCAAATACGTGACATTGGTTGCTAGCCATGATTCAAAAGATCTATTTTAAATACATCTGAATGCTAATTGCACCAACGTGTTTGCTAAACACTTTGCGACTACAACAAAACCTCTAAGAACATGGCTACAATTTCAGAACCTTGAGATGATTCTGATTTTTCCTTTTGAAAAGTCAGTCTTTTGATCAAACTTGGTCAATTCATATCATGCTCTCCAGAAGGACGTTAACAATACCTTTCAGTTGCGAAATATTTTTGCTGCTAACACTGCGTATTCGTCAACAATTCCCCGCACCTGGACTCGAGCTTTAACAGCATATAATTTGCTAAACCACACGTCAAAGTTGATCTACACATGCTTTGAAAAGTTCTTTGCCAGGAACATTAATAAACACTCTTGCTTGTGGCACTGACTTTTCAATTGATCTTTGTACTCATACTATACAGCTACGTTAGATTTCAGGGCATCCACTGACAAACAGCTTTGTATGTATTAATCTAGAACAGGGGTGGGCAATTAAATTGGCTAGGGGGCCACTTTGAGGAGGCTGTACTTAGTGTAGGGCCGTGCCTTCTCTTCTCATGCAGTGTTTCTGAACATTGTTTGGTTCGTGACCCCCTTTGGTATTTTTACACACCCTGTGACCCCTTACTACTCGTTTTTCAACACATACGATATTATAACCATTATGATACAAAATGCTATTCTAGAAAAATGCAAGATGCTACCACAACATTTTTACCAAAAAAAGAGAATTTCATAACGTTTAATTTCAAACGGCAATTGAATTTCACAAACATTTTCAATGCGACGGCTGACTTTGCAACCGTATGACCAACTTCGAAATTCGTGGTTGAGTGCTTGACAGTGCTAATCTTTCATCATGCTCGACTATCCTTTGATTTCGTGCCTCCGTTAGATGTAAGCTAGAGCTGAAAAACACCCTCGAATAGATATATTATGGCATTAAAAACAATGTTCGGAAAGCCAGTTCAGACAGTTGTGGGAATGATTCAAGCACAGCTCACCAGAAACCTGAAAATGGCATTTTATGAAAAATATCACGTGCTGATGAATGATTCCGAAGATCAAAAAATTGGTCCTGAACTTCATCGAGAATATTGGCTATAGCCAGAGAGGAAGAGAACGGATTTCGTGCAAATGCATTTTCTTCCTCCTCCTGCTCAGGAAAATATTATTGGAACTCAATTTCAAGAGATTGAAGGTGGTCTATTACAGATGTCTTCAAATTCTTAGCAAGTTCCTCAGTTTTTTCAACAACACTTGGCAATTTCTCAAGCACAGCAACGTTCCTTACATTAATTTACGAAGTCAGTTTTGCAACGTCTTATAAAATGCTTGCAGATTCGTCGCGAAGCTGGATGATGTCTGTACCTTTCCTTTTAGGTTTAGATTTACGTTTTTCAACCTTTCAAAAAATTTAGCCACACAGGCAAGGATTCTTCAACCAAATCTTGCCACTAACGTAATAAAACTCGCTTGCTTTCAGTTCTGAGAATAACTTTTATTTCATCCTTCATAACAAAAACGCGGTTTAGAATGTTTCCTTTCGATAGCCAGCGTACAGACGTGTGGATTAGAAAAACTCGTGTGCTGAAATCATGTGTTTGCAGAATTCGTTAAAACAGACAAGTGTTAAGGCTTCCAGATTTGATGTAATTGATAAAAATCGTGGAATCCAGCAAGCACATTTTGCAGACTAGTAGCTGTCATATATCCACTGCAACTCTGCAAAATCAAAACAGATTATACTTCTCCAGAACATCTGCCCTTGTATTTTGCAGTTCATCACAAAATAGGATCTCCTCTTTAAATGTCTCCTGAATGAATATATCTCATGAAAATAAGCGGCTGAGCACATGAAGTAACATCGGTAGACTCACCCACAGAAAGCATTGGAGTTGGAGATGTTTTCATTTCATTTATCACCTGGTCTTTCACATCTTCCGGCATATCTCAAATGCTCCTCTGATTAGTATCGCTGGAAAGAGCTATTCGTCTCATGTTTGCCTCGCTAGCTTCTCTAAGAAGTTGTTTTACTGTTTTCAACAAACAGGGGCTTCACAAGTGTTTTTCCAATCGTATGAGGTTATTTGCTTGGCAATTTCAAGTGCGACTTCATATGATGCCTGTATTGGTGGAAACTTCCTTCAAATTCGCTTCATAGCGTCAGAAGAATTCTCTAACTCCTTGTGGCGTGATTGGAATGCTTTGTATTTAAACGCCGTATCAATTTCGAAGGTTTCATAGACTTAACACTGAGAGCCTTCATACCACTGCGATATGTTTCTTCCTGAATGTTGACTGCAACTTCACAACAGTAAGCTGTTGGTATAGATAGGTTATCTTAGTCAACAACTGGTTTAAAACTAGAATAAAATCTTTGTGACATGTTGGAAGGCTTTGGCTCTAAATGCTGTATGAGCTTTCAAGGTTTCACAAACTCAGCATCAGTACAAAAAGCACACTGTGGCTTCACTGTGTTTTTTCCAAATATGGAGGTAAAAACAAATTTAACATACTTGTGTTTCTTGTCGATGGCAACAATAGAAATAAAAGTATCATAATACTATTGGAGGTAGAATATGTTTCTACCTGACTGCTCGCTGCAATTTCACAATAATAAGTTGCTGATATCAGCAGTTTTAGAACAAGCACAACCGAATACATCAACTGACACAAGCAATATACCGCTTGTGGTTTACTTCACCTCGGATTTCGACAATAGACGTGCAAGATTGTGGATGATAAAACTAACGGATTGGACTGTACAACGGTGGTCTGATGATGGAAAGACGTATCTGCTCTTCTGGTTGCGATTTCGGATGCATACATTGCCAATCATAATTTGCAAAATATAGTGATGTTTGAATTGGCATATCTAATGTTATAAACTTCCCGTAGTAAATTAGGGTACGTGCAACAAACAAGCTCCTCCGTTAAGCACGTTCATTGCGATGGCCAGATTTTGCGATTTGAACTTCAGTGTTAAGAGAAACACGATTTTGAGATTCGAACTTCAGTGTCAGGAGAAACACGACAAGTTAAACTCATCGTTACATTGAAATCTTTGCTCACCCTAAAAACTTCGAGAGCTCAGGTTGAGAAAGGCTGCTCTAGCAGAAATAGAAGCAAGTATCGGTTCCAATTAGCCTGAACAACATTTACTGTGATAAGTTCGAGGAAATTTCAGGATTTCAAAATTTCATGTGTTTCCTGAATGCTTCCGCGGGCCACTGAAAACGCTGTGGCGGGCCACATGTGGCCCGCGTGCCGCTAATTGCCCACCCCTGATCTAGAACTATCAGACCATATGCTCCATTAGGAATGTGGGTTTGTAACACTCCAAAACAATACAATCTGAGCTTTGTTCTTTGCACCAGCGTTGTAAGTCCGCCGGGAGTTTAGGGTCTGACTGGGTTCGGGCTTAAGTTTGTCAAAAATTTTCGGGCCGTTTTTGGGCTCAGAGTAACAGTTTTTTTCTTTCGTGAGGTACATTTGTTCTGCTCACCGCGGTGACTTCTGTGAATGAAGTGATTGTGATTTTTCTTCAGCTAATTCTGTTTGCAAACACAGCTGCTTTCTTTTCTTCTCTGCTCGAATTAGTCTCACAATCTTTGAGAAGGCGACAGCTCTAAGGAAATTAGCATGCTATGGCGTTGCTTTGAAAAGATCAACCACCTACGGCTTACGCAATTCGTGACTTGTAAACGATGGCCTACAAATCAGTTTTTCATGCCTACAGCGCCATCATGGACAACTTCATGAAAGTTTCTTTTTTCTTGAGCAACAATACATTCCGCAGAAATATCGTTGAGTAACAAGCTAAGTTTGTGCCAGTTCAAAAGTCAATGTTTTGGTCATGGTGATTGCTATTGCAACAGCAATGATCTTGATCAAAACATTGGGTTTTGCAGGATTTTTCACATCTTCAGTCCGAAGATGTTTTAAATACACGAAACTAGTTTCCCTGTGAAATAAATTGCAATGTATCCACTTGCGTACGTCACTACTGTGGCTTACTACTATTGCAGGAATATTGACTCCCGCTATAGGCAGATTACTGTATGGTGCAAAAAATAGGACGCAGTCACGATTTGGAGTTCGCCGCAGTGTTTCAACCGCAACAGCAAGCCGTATCAGAAGTGCGGCGAGGGATGTTGAACTTTTTGCAAAGTTACTCAAAGTGTTTCGAAAAACTGGTTGAATTCTGGAGCATTTGAAGCATCGGAGAACTTACAACTTGTGTGTTACTTCTAGCTTTCATCTAAACGTTTATACCGAATGTCTTAATGAGGCAGCAAGATGGCTGAACTTACATTAAGTTACAGGCTACTCACTAATTTTCCTCCTGGCAATGACCCATATGAAATTTACCCTCTCCAACAAATTTTTGCGAAATTGTCGGAGTGTATGTAAATCTTCTACCTTTGTTTTATTGAACCAGAAAAAACATATGACCAGGTTCTTTGAAAAAACTTTTCAAATTTTTGCCGAAGTGTACCTTTGACAGCCTCCTGTTGGTTTGCATTCCAGTACAGAAATGTGTATCTGGGATAACAGCATTAGGTGAAAACGCATAGCTGTAGGTGTAAAACCACAAGGGTGTGTTCTGTCAGCACTAATGTTCATAGTTTCTGCCTATTGGACACATAAATCACAGCCAATTTGAGGATGTTATAGATGTTGGAAGTTTCACTAAGACAGTATTTCCATGCACTATGTGGAGTAACAATGCCTCTAGAAATTATCTTTGGAAGCCAGGAAGATGAAGCTAAGGCATTATATGCTCTGGCCCTTCGATTCCCATGCATTGGTTCCTCTGGCATGAAAGAATTAACTTTGCAAGGCACGAAAATAGTATATTATCGTTTGATTAATAACCTGTTTAGCCCAATAGCGTATTTATGCAAATTGGCGCCCACGGAAAATTTTGAAGGTGCGCCCTTTTCCATAAATTTCAATATTATTCATAGGCCTAATTTTTGCGAAAGATAAATCATTAAAATAATAAATTTGTCATCTAATTAGTGACGCGCATGAATGGATTAACGAGATTCCCGCTGTCCCTATCTACTATCTAGCGAAACCACAGCAAAGGGAACGGGCTTGGCAGAATCAGCGGGGAAAGAAGACCTTGTTGAGCTTGAGTAGTCTGATTTTGAAGAGACATGAGAGGCGTAGGATAAGTGGGAGGCTTCGGCCGTCGCGAAGAACCACTACTCACATCGTATTTTTACTGATCCAGTAAAGCGCAAAGAGGCTTTCGGGCCACGGTTCTAGCATTAAGCGCGGCCGGTTTCGGTCGGCGCGCGATCCGCTATTCGCGATCCGCGATCCGCTCGGAGCGCGATCCACAATCCTTTAGCAGGATCTAGCAGTTTTTCGTGGCACCATTTAGCAGTTTTAGTTGAGAATCATTTGGCAACACTGGTGGCGCTGGTTCTTGTTAAATACCGAGCTTATGTGAAATGCGGCAACACTTCTGACATGTAGCTTATTACGGTTTAATGGGTGGTATCTATGGCGATACGCTACACATAAATTCTGATCAACGTTATTTGATGTATATGAGGTAACAAAGTCACAACTACTTTCTTCAATATAGTATATTTGCTTCCGAAAGACCTCACGTTGGAACATGGGGGCGCCAAACTTGCTTCTTTCGCCGGGCGCCCTCTAACCTCGTTACGCCCCCTGATCAGACCCAAACGCGCTTTTGCCATTTTCTTGCTGTTGCCCTTTTCTTTGTTTCTACGAGGTAGATCTCTATGGTTGCCACTTGGCAAAGTGATATTTGCTTACTTATTCATACTTATTTAATAAGATCTTCTCTGATTCGCATAGCATGGGAGCAGTACAAACTTGCGCAATTACACAACAGCAATCCGATTTCTGAATAACTTGTTAAAGAAAATTGAAATGGAAAAAGTCACATATAAAAACACCAAGTGAGCTTTGCCTAACAGAAACGCTTACAAAATTGTATTGCTCAGAATAGGCCACTATGTTTTTATTGTAGGATAATGCTGTTAGACCTACCTTCACATTTAAGCTTTGGTCAGGTGCATTTCAAACACGAGCAGCCACAATTATTTCTTCTGATTCACGCGTAACAATCGGTACGATTCAGCAGGACACAGCCAACATGCTTTGAGTACATTGACACAATTGTCGGCATGCGGCTTGACCAACGGTCATATTGAGATTCATTGAAACTCTTTGGAAGACCGTTGCGTTATCAACACGGAATCTGATTAGGTGAATAAAATAGAATTTCATGAAAAATTAAGACATGAAACTTTGACGAATATTTGTCGAAGTGATCATATACTGGCAATTGACTCTATGCGTACTACAGTTTGTTGGAGGCCCCCTTGGACCTTGAGGCCCTACGTTTAAGCCTACATAGCCTATTGTTAATTCCAGCCTTGACTGTGAGTCTAAGGAACTAGAGCGACTTGCATTCTACACAACCCAACAAATTGTGGGAGATTGATAAAGGGAATGTTGAGACAAAACCAATTGCATGAGATATATCGCGCCGTGGTAACAAAACGGGAGCTTTCAAACACCGGAAACCATGTTTTAAATTGGTCCTTGTTTCGATCACCTATGTCCTTGAATCTTGGTTAATGACTGAAGGACGTTTGTCTCGAGAACAGAGGCTAAAATTTTTTTTTTCGAAAATTTCACCGCGTGAAACTTCACAACATAGAGCGCATCTGAGAAGTTCGTGTGACCCTCCATATCGAGTCACTTCTCCGAATATAGTGATCCAAGCTACTATGTGGTGATTCTGGCACGTGAGCAAAATATCCCATCTGCGAAAGATTGGCTATGGAGAAGTTCTCTTGGCTATATCCAAAGGAAAGCGGTCCATGTGGTCGACAAAGGACCAGATGAAGTGATTATATCTCCAACATGGCTTGGTCCCGTCTTGCTGTGAAGCCAACAGAGCTATTTGAAATTTCTGAAAACTTGCTGTGCCGGTGACCCTCTAAAGAGGAAAGGCGCTTGGGAATAGTTAGTTAACTGGGATCAGGAAGCAAGGCGACAAAATGACACTCATGTCTCGAATGACCCTTTCATTCAATAAAGTTATAGTTTCCGAATTCACTAACCGCTACTGGATAGTTGATGGAATGTCATAACTTTTCCTTGATTTATCATAAAATGAAAATGTACAACCAGCCACGCAGTGCTGTCGTTTAAAACAGTGTATCAGCAGCGTTTCGTGACAGGTTTATCGCCGGTCATCGATCGATTGATCTCATTCAGTGCGCAAAGTTTAATTAAACAGTCTTGAACAGAGGCTCCCAATCTGTGGTATGCGTACCACTAGTGGTACGTAAGGGTCTTCCCAGGTGGTACGCGAGCTGTTTTTATCGTTCATATACAAAATCATTTTGAAATAACCGAAAACGTTTCCGTTATTTCGGTCAGAATGTCTGAAAATATAGGCTAAAAAACACTGTTACGGCGAGTTTTCATACAACTGTGAGACAAATGACCGAAACGTTTCCGTGACAAAATATCGGAGCAAAAATGATCGAAATGTCTCAGCGAAAAAAACTGTGCACGAGTAACTTCCATTTTTTCACAAAAACCTGGGTTCACAGCTTTCTGGTTTACGTATAGGGTTGTGTTTCTAAATAAATAAATTTTCTTGAGGCCGCTATTGCTATTGTTTCGCAACATTATGACTTTTGATGCGCTGTTAGCAAATTTACGCCACGCATCGACCAATTGGTGGAAGGTACACAAAAACTCATTAAATTTAGTTGTGGTCTTTTGTTGTTATTTTAATGTACGTTATTCTTCTGAAAAACTAAGATTCGTTCAAATTAGTTGTTCTGGAAGAAGTGGTACGCGTTGACAACATGGCGTGCCCAAGTGGTACGAGATCGTAAAAGGTTTGGGAATCCCTGGTCTTGAAGGACGTATTTGAATAAGAGCTGAAGAGTCTATTTGAATAAGAGGTGATGATGCCTACATCGTCGGGGAAATATATACTCTGTAAGATCTTAGTGTCTGATTCTTTGCTGAGAAGGGATTTCTTGCGATAGACAGTATCTTTAAGAAACTGCATACTTTTCTGCTTCTCTGTCACTCGCAAAAGACAATGTATGAAGTTCTGTCTCATAAAATCAACATTTTTAATACAGATCAGCAAGAAAACAGCGAGCAAGTTGTGATTCGGATTTGTTGGGTAAAACATAATTTTGTTTTAAAAACAGATACAAGTAAACCTGTTGCTGCTAAAAGTTTGCTGCATGCAAAAGGAAGCAAATAATATAAGCGCTCAAACAATATTTTTATCTAAAGAGTTTGTCCAACTGCACAAGGGAAAAGAGAGCAGTGATTTATCAGAAATCGAGTTGATAACAGTAACTTTGTATGTTTGATGTTTGCCAGACTCTGATACAGAGAAGCTGGTTGACGTCCAGGGTGGCGGAGTCGGAGGTAATATGTCCGGCCAATCCAAAATTCCTTTACGGACTCCGACCTACCAAAATATGCGACACCGATTCCTCATAACATGAATGAATTTTGGCTGTTAACAATTTTGTAACAACTGGAGCCTGTGACAAGGACACTTCACATTTTGCGACAATTCTTTCTGTAAGCCGCCATAGCGTTTGTTTCACTCATTTTTATACACAATTTTTTTATTAGTTACTTAACGTAATTAAAACGTAGCAAGCTTGCACAGATTTGAAAAAACACACAAACAATTAATATTTTGTGTGGCCGCCCTTGCTTTCGATGACTCCTTGCAGACCATGTGGCATGCTGCATATCAGTTTGCAGCAATAGTCTGGAGTGATGTCTATGATCCAAACTTATTTTATTGCTATTTGAAGTGCATCAAGGCTTGGTGGATGCTTTTCTGAAATTTTCTTCTTCATACAGATCCATAAGTGTTCTATAGGATCAGTGGCGGTTCCAAGGGCGGGGGCTGGGTGGGCCACGGCCCCCAAGATTTTTGGTTGACCCCCTGTTTGGTTCCCCAGTTTTTTTCTTAATTTCCCGTTTAAGTTCATTTGGTTGACATGTACATTAGATCAGTGCTTGTCAACCGGGTGTATCGTACACCCCAGGGTGTACCAGAATTTTCCAGGGGTGTACCACCGAGATGGGGTGTACAGGGGTGTATCATATGTGTGTTCTCCAAGAACAGTCACATCGCCTCACATTCAATGTTCTTTGCGTTAGCACAGTGTGCCAACATTTCACAGGCCCTAAAATCATATACGGGAGAGTGTGAATTATCTCTCGTATCCCGTCTGTTTGTTGGTAATGTTGGTCAAGTGACCATCACGTATCCTTCATAGGCGTATCCAGGGGTAGGCATGGCCACCCCAAATTTTTAGCATATCTAGCCATTTTGTGCTTTGAGAAGCGGCGTCCCAAACAAAAATACTGTTTCTCACCTAAAAGTCAAATATTTTGGATCCCCAACAATTTTGGGCTGGATGCGCCACTGGTATCCTTTTTCGTTAAATGCAGAGCAGTCGGGAGTCCTCAAGTAGAAAAGGTTGGGAACCGTTACTCTAGCTTGAATTTTGTGTAAGCTAATGTAACAATCATGATATTCTCGGCAGTGTTTGTTATTTTGTAGTAAGACACGCAACGTAATTTTCCATATGACATTTCAAGCAGTTAGCTGGGGCTGAGCGAGAACTTATATCGAGAGGAAGTGCGTAAACTGTATGTTAAATTTAAGATAGTAAATTTTTCTGTTCAGATTTTAGGTTGTTATCACCTCATACTTTTGAAAGTTATTGCAGTAAGTTGTTCTTCCTCAAAGAAATTGTACGTGTGCATTTTTTTAAAGAAAAACTTGGCACCGAAAATTAGTTGTAAAAAAGAGCATAGTAACTGTGAAAGTAAATACTTAAGTGAATTAAGTGAGTAAGAATGGCAGAAAATCATATGCTAAGCGCAGCGTAGTTCACTTATCCGGGATTAACGTCGAGAGTGACCAGTGTGCAGGGGTGTAACGAGGTTAGATGGCGCCTGGGGTAACGAGGTTAGATGGCGCAAATCTTGCATGGTTAGCACAGAATATTCGAAAAAGCAGTACATGTGTGTGTGCTGCACACACATGTGTGATTGCATCTATAGTGGCGTTTCGGCGTCTCTAGCAAATAATAACCAGGCCCGTAACCTCTTAGCCCCACCCTACAAAATTTTTCGCCAGCCCTGGAAAAATGTGTTGGACATATTTTAAACTATTGGACCAAGTTTGAAACATTTAGGCCCCTCTCAGAAAACCATTCCCCCCCTACCCCGGTGTTCCAAGCTGGTTACGGGCCTGATAATAACGCTAGTTCTTTATTAACGATATTCACAATCTGCATTGGGTTTGATAGGGTTAATCATAGCAACTTAATTTTCAAGACAACGAAAGCCACCATGCAAGATAGACATTTATGCTGGCCCCCCTGCTTTTTCCATTGGCCCCACAGTGGGCAACCCACTTTTCAAATTCTAGAACCTCCACTGCGTAGGATTCAAATCTGGGTTGTTACCT
>Ga0210059_1000272_pt1 | contig 58747 bp, 31 predicted proteins | sample Ectturendosymbi2_FD_188042 | JGI IMG/M metagenome (GOLD analysis project Ga0210059, IMG submission 188042) | Ecteinascidia turbinata endosymbiont from Florida, USA - Sample 2 (SPAdes) (version 2) | ecosystem: Host-associated > Tunicates > Ascidians > Unclassified | place: Key West, Florida... | reverse complement strand
AACCTACCTCTGCTAGTTGGATTCGCTGAATCGCACATGGTTGAAAACATGCGCGCTCAAGCAGCTCGGTGAGACACTCACGGTCGTGCTTGAGTGATTTATGGGATTCCCAATCCAACGCGAACACGATAACAGTGCAGTGTAAAGAGGGTTGCGATCGAAACGTTCGAGCGGCAAGCGCGCAAAGCTTCACACTGGCATCATAGGTGTAGCCAGGGGGACACCCCCCCAAATTTTTAGCATATTTAGTCGTTTTGTGCTTAGAGAGGCAGTATCCCAAACAAAATACTGTTACTCGCCTAAAATCAAACAATTTGGCTCCCCCAAATTTTGGGCTGACCACGCCACTGTGTGCCGCAAGCAACAGCAGATAAATCACTCTTATTAGTTCACGCCACTTATATGTGGGTGTTGTGCTTAGCGTGTATCCCATTCGTGGCCGGGACCGAGTTTGCTGGAAAGCTTTGTATGATATACATGTTAGTATTATTGTTTGGGTTTCGATGACATCACCATGCTCACTCAACCCCAGTACGACTTTTTTGTAAAATTGGCAAAATGGGAGGCAAATATTGAAATGATATCGGGACTGTGGGACCAAGTGCCCTCCTGGCTACGCCCATGGTGTATGGCAGTTGGTTAGTACTGTGCTAGTACTTGAAATATTAGGTATTTGCTTCTTGGCAAAGTACGCAAAACTTTAGTATTAGCACTTCAAGAGTTTTTTGTCAAAGTAGATAAAACAAATACAACACCTTAATTATTATTCTTTAAACAAACCATCTCTGAGGTTCAAATAATTGGCAGTTACATAATGTTATTCCAGTTAATGAACATGTATCTCTGAGATTCCATTAACCGGCAGGCCTGCGACCTACAATGACCCAAAAGTACTCCTAAATCACCTATGTGCAACCGAAATGCATTGCTGGGCCATAGGTTACGTCACCCTCTTCATCAGGGTCGCACTTGCGTTATTCTCAGCAAACTAAAATCTAACTTGGCACCTCTTAATCACTCCGTAACTATGGTGTCATAGGCGAGTTTAAAAGTGCCAATAACACCACAAAATACAATTCAGTTTAGTGCAAATGGAACAAAAGGAGTAGAAATAAAAAACTAGAAGAGTTTACACCTTAGTGGACATATGGAAATCTGCCTGTACGCAATCCAGACATGATAGAGTGGCACTGAGGAACACTGCATCAAAAACGTCAAATTTAAATTCATCTCAAAATAAGGGTTGGCTGCCATTATATTGTACATACACAACAACGAAATCTTTAAGTGGGCCGCATAAAACGTTGAACTGGGCGGCGAGTTGGGCACAACTGGCCTAAATCATACAGTTGTTTGTCAGGCACGTCGGGATAGTATATACTGTATTTAAATTTTGCCAAACACACGTCACCTTGCGTCATTGGACCTTACAAATTCCTTGGCGATATGCTGGCAAGATAATTCACTTAATATATCCCATTGTACATGACAAATAACAATACGAATCAGTCACATGATTGAGCGATGTTTGTGTACACATTGATTCGGTTAATTAAAATTAACCAACACAATTATCAACAATCATGATAATTCAGTTTACATAGTAAATCTCTACACTGTATCCATAGCAGGGGTTCTTAACCTGGGTTCGATCGAACCCCTAGAGTTCGATGGACTGGTTTCAGGGGTTCGACGAAGGTCATCTGAAATATGGTGAAAAGCGTGGATCGACAGTAGATTTAAATATACACTGCTGATTGTTTTTTAGTTTTCTATAGGAATTAGAGGAATCGGCCGACCGGGCTAGGCTTTTATCTTTTTGCGATGATTTTGAATATCTGTAAAGATATATGGTATAACCAGCTTGACGCACAAATCAATATTCACAGCATGACCCTCTCTCGCATGAGATAAAATTTTTGTTTCACTTTTGCGCTGAACGTTTATGTGTTTTGATTATCGCGGCCAGCGTGCTAGAGTTTTCATTCTCTTCGTCATTCACAGCGTTTCAAATGCCCCCGCTGAGGGTTCGTTTCCATCGCTACTAAATGCAAGCTTAGCTTACGCATTCTGCAGTTATACTGAAACATAGGGCGTGTTGTTTCCAGTTAAATTGGAAGCGTCACTTTGACAGTAGTTGCATTTATCTCAGAACGAAGTATTCTATTGTGTAAATCTTTGTAGCTTGCGTTGAGTTTTATTAAGTTCATGTTACTTTTGAAATTGCAGTGAATATTTCAGTTGAGTAAAACGTAATTTCCAGTTTTATTGGTGGCAGTTGTGCGATTTTTCATTGCAGTCTTGAGGTTGTTTACTTTCTCTGACCTTGCTTCAGCATTTCAACGTTTCCACCTGTTAGCTTTGCTTGCAGATATGCGTAGTATTACGTGAAATCGATTTCCTATTAAAAATTTGTGACTGATTCCTTGAAGTTACTTGATTTTATTTCAGTAACCCATTTTTACATTCTGTCGTATTGGGCAAAAATGGGCCTCGGCAAATGCTTGGAAAACTACGTAAGGGTTCGCCGTGTTTGTAAAGATTAAGAACCACTGATCTCGGTAATCCAATGGTATCGTCGATTTTTCTTATTTATTCCTCGGCTTTATGCTGGGAGTTTTCAACAGTAATGCAACCACGAAATTTGTACAACTACATTATTTTATCACAAAATATTGGGGGGCACAAAAGATATTGTATGCCCCTTGCCCACAAGCTGGGGGGAATGTTACCGAAACTCAGTTCTTGGTGTATCAGCGTCGCGCATACAGAGAGGTAACCGGAGCAAAAGCTAACCTGATTTTTGCACATTGCTGACCAAGGCGGGTCCAAGGGGGCGATCGACCCCCTTAAAACTTACGAAAGTAACTTCATTCCCCATGATTTTGTACAAATCGGAAAACAACATTCGCGATATATAAGGCTATTTTGCCGTCCATTGTTTTGTCACAGCAGTGTTGTGAATGTCACAGAGTTCGAAGCTTGCTTCATCTCTCTTACAGTAGCGAAGCCGTTATGAGACTTTACTACCAAATATTACTGAAATCACCCCCCCCTAAACTTACTTGCTGGATCCGCTCCTGTTGCTGACATGAAAAACAGAAAAAAAGCTTTTTTTATAAAAAGCCTGAAAAATCAGTCGTTCGATAAAAACATCGTTTCACCCTTCCCTAAAAATATTTCTAGAAAGGGAACAGGGATTTCTGGCTCATGGACGGAAAAGCGCCAATTTGAACCGAAGAAGAGGCCAACTATGGTCGTGGTTATTTTTTCATATGACTCAGCCAACAAACGAACTGGGGGGAGCATCTGGAATGCTTCACAGTGACTTACGACCACTTAACTCAAACATCATCCATCTCAATTTGCAGTTGCTTTAAACCGTGGCTGTGCTTTAACATTCTCTGAAATCAGGCACTTGTAGCAACCAAGGAATATTTTCTCGAAAGGAACGACTGCAAAGCAAATACGATCAGCCCGTCCTGCCACGTGTTTGACCCCGCACCACGTTGAAGCCACATCAACGTGCTTCACCGCCGTCAGCATCACATCGGTACTGACAGCTTTTAAAAACATGACAATTCCGATAATTACCAGCTGTAGAACGATTTCATATAAGTGCTTTGGTGTTAGATTTTAAATATGGAGGGTCTAATTGCTGCTCTGAAACTATCTCGTGCAGGCACTTGCCAAATAGGTTTGGATAATTAAACAAACGCCAAAAGGCTTTCAACAACAAAATAAACATAAACCAAAAAGCAGTATGTGAAAGTAGTGGACGATGTAAAGATAAGGAGGAAATTACGGCTTCAGACGAATAAGTTTGGCAGCTGTCACATGCAATCGGTTGTTACTGAAACGCTGAATTAGAATAACTCACCTTTGGGGATGTCGTCTTCGATGGTATCCAGGAAATCGATGGAGGGGTCGATGTCTGCTTTTTCTTTGATTGATTTCGTTTCGAGAATTTGAGGAGGACGGAAATGCATGTAACAGCTCAGTTTTCCGCAGTCAGTCGGAGACAAACCTACACAAACGTAACTGCATTCCACCAGCTTCGTGGCCTACACGTTTGTCAAAATACCATTAGCAAAAATAAAACAATATGATGACGACTTTTTCCACATACGCTTGCCTTCTGGAATTTGGAACTTGTTCTTATCGCGATGAATCCGCTTCTTGAATGTTTGCCATATAGACCCACTCGGTCAGCGCGAAATATGCTGTCTGCCGCAGTATCAACAAGTTTCCGATAAATTGAACGATTTCATCAGTTTAAAATTTTACTTTATATATGTGGATGATTCGATTGCATTTGTGTCAGAAATATGGCTAGTTTTTATTTTTTTTGGAGGAAAACAAAGCGTTTAAAAGTGAAAAATGGAATTCAAACATTTTCAAAATATTCCGAAGTTGTTGCAAAACTTAACTACTAGTAACTTTGCATAAAAAAAAACTCGAAAAGGTGAAAGCTAATTTTGCCCTTTACTGTTCTTCTCGACGGCCTCCCGACCAAAATTAACAATGATGGATGGCGGATGCATACACAAAACTGACATTGCAATATGTGCAGCATTTCTTTTACGTTTTGAATATAGTTTCTACGCTACTTAGGAGGGGGCTGTAAACTTGACATGAAGTGCTAAACAATGCAAATAAAATTTGAAGTCGAACCTTCGAAGCTTCTGTTTTTATGAACTTCTCCAAGAGGTGTTTTGATGAATGCTCCTCTGGGAACAATAAATGCATCTTCGTCAATCATCGAAATGATACAAGCAATCCTGTCTTCTTCTTTGATTTGTATCTGACAAAAGAAATGACGTAAATGTTTCGGAAATACGAACCTTCACGAAACAGTCTGCTTTGTAATGTCTGCACAACTACCTTCGTGTTGTATACACTTCGCAAACACTAATCAACCTGTCAACATTTTAGATACCCAGTGGCGTACGCAGAAAATTTTCATGGGGGGTTTCATTCAGTGGCAGATGATGGTCATATGTATATGGTGTGCGTTGTTAGTGACGTCACAATTTGACGTCATATTCATGTTTTCAAGCGAAGTTTGTTGACATAATAGGCATATTCTTCTACACACACTCTTATTTTTGTAAAAAATAAAGTCCTATACACTTGCCTTATAATAAAGTTTTTGTAAAATATCAAGCTCAAGGTTTTTTTTTTTAACTCCAACCCCTCCTTGCGTACGCCCTTGTACATACCAAAGTTATATGAAAATTTAAACTAATTGTATTTTACGATTGAAATTTCAAAAGTTCATGATTTCATTTTCAGTAGACAGATCAAAAGAGCATACTTTCAAATGTTTAGTTTAATCTGCAAGCCTAACTTTTATGATTACTTTAGAATGTTTCTTAAAATTATTTAATAATGAACGTAATGTTTCCACTTACCGTAACTTCTTCTTCAGTAAAATCATCACCGTCTTTGACCCGCCTTATGTCTGTATGTTCATATTCATATGATGGGTCACCCATGAGGCGTCCTCTCACCATCGATGCCTTGTCTTTCATAACTTGGGTAGCGGGAGGGAGTAGATGCCATTCTATGCAGTTGAGGCTGAAAACAAACCAGCTGTCAATTTACCAGGGACTTTGAAAAGTAATTGAAGATGAAGTATTGACATATTAAGATGTGTTAAGTGAAGTAAGTAGCACAATTACAACAAAGTTTCTTTTATATGTATCCTATTCTGCTCACAAAATTTAATGCTATGGTTAGTCAATCCATTTGCAATCATTATATTCATAAATAAAAATCAAGTGAGTCATCACCATTCCATTAGCAGACAAATTATAACCAGTTTGACAGATACATAATGTTGGCAAATACAGTTCAACTTCTACACCTAACCAGTGTCAAGACATAACTAATCGCTTAGCTGACTGCTGAAATGTAAGTTACTTTGTTGTCAATTAGTGTTTCTAAATATAGAAAATTGGAATCAGTGCTTTTTGTACAATTGAGATTAGTTGAAACAAACACTTATTAAATTGTTTACTGTGTTAAACATTCTATGATGGATGCTTCACCAGTTTTATTCAATGAATTGGACTCGAATAATTTGGGTTAGTTTAGACCATTATCAATGTGTTTTATAACTTCTTTACAAAACATACCGTATTTATTCGAGTATAAGTCGCATGCGTGTATATGTCGCACCTAAATATTTGACCTGGTCAAACGGTACAAAATTTTTTAAACAACATTTATTCATCAAAATCACGCAACAAAAACTTAAAAGCCATCAAAGTCACTGCATTCACTATCCTCAAAAATAGTTTATCCCAGTCTTCTTTTGGTACATACTCATTAGCATCCCATGATAATGGCAAGCTCTCTTCAATTTACATCAACATGCATGCACACACATCAAGGTGCAAAGAGCCATCTAGATAACATGTGCAGTGTGCACAGTAGCAGCATACATACACATGTCGCACCTCGCGTATAAGTTGCACCTGACTTTATGGGTGAATTTTTAGTACAAAAAATGCGACTTATACTTGAATAAATATGGTACTCACACCGCAAACTACATGAAAATGCTGTTTTTATCAAATTAAAAAATTAGATGAACTAGGATACATGTTAGGTAAACACTTTGACTAACATAGCTCTTAAAACAGTGGCTAAGATATCAGAAAAATTCTGAATTTGAAATACATGCAGGTTTATCATCGTTTAGGTTTCCAATACAGTGGTGCCCAAAAACTTAATGCACCTGTCAATGAAATACAAACATTTCATTAAATCTAGCAAGTAACAAATAGTCAACATTCGTTTAAATATCCTACAAATGTTGATTGAAAATTCGCCAACTGCAATTATTTTTAACCACACAAAAGAACTAATCCTGCTGGCTATACCCACAGGAAAGCAACCCAGAGGTAGTCCAAGGACTAGTTGCTGTGACTAAATCTTCAACCTTGCTTGGTTTTGCCTTGGTGCAGAGCTAGCAAAACTATCTGAAATTTCTGTTGACTGTGAGGTGTTTTGAGTCCTGGGGCTGTTGCACCCGCAACCCTCCAAAGAAGAAAAACGGCCGTGAAAATGAATGAAAATTACTAATGCCTGCTGTTTTTTTAAGCAGCATAGACATGTTTGTGGTGACATTCTCAGAATTCTAATACCAAAGAAATTGTTATAGAAAGGTATCAAGCTTATATAGTATGAGAAGCAGTTATTAAACTTTACTGAAAAATATATATTTCTTTTATTTGTTAAATTTACATCTTTAATTAAAGGCCTGCATCATAATTATGCCATAAAGTTACAGCAGAAACTGCTGCATTTGATCACAAGCATGACACTAAGCAATAACAATGATGCCTATCAAATTTTGCATTATTTCTCTGAGAATGTACATATGTGTTTGCCAACATCCAGTCATCTGCTTTGTCAAGACTTTTCATGCCTTAATGAGAAACAGTGCGTAAGCATTAGTCCAACGGTGTGTATCTTCATATAACTTTTTATCTTCTTACTTCAAATGTCTTATGATTTTTAGAAGCTTCCATTTTCCTTTACAATGAAACACTTCTGTTGCAACCTCTCCTGTGGTGTTGAGTTGATTGTGTGACTCACCACGAACGGCATGTGCGTGAAGAACAACACCACACATGTGTGGCGCGAACAAGCAATAATAGAGTGATCATGGCATGTGAACTCTATTGTTGCTTGCTGCCACAGTGCGAAGCTGTGCGCATATGCCGCTCAGGATTTCCGATCGCAACACTTCTTTATGATGATGACCAAATGGAATATTTGCTGGTGCCTTGCTTAAATGTTGCTTCTTTTCAGCATGCATACCAATAAGCACTTACGTTGTGATATGTTACAACTCAGGAGTTTGGCATTTTCGCATTCTTGTAATTATCTCTATGATATTGTGGATCATGTATCTGGGTTGAAAACATAAACAAATAAATAAGACTTTAACAAACAAATAAGACCCAACCGGGGTGCCATTTACAATACCCAGGGGTGACACAAGCTAATATGTTTTTTTAATACATCATTAAAAATACATTTTCAAACTGTCATCAAACCTTAAAGCAAATTGTTAAGGTTCACCACTGGGTGCCACATATTATATTTTTTTCCTGTAGGGTGATGCAAGGCTGAAAAGGTTGGGAACCACCGAGATAAGGACATCTACATTGCCTATAACAACTCTTATCCAATTTTGCATTACATCCGCAGGAATGTAAGTGTTCACCAACATTAATTCGCCTATTTTTTCAAGACTTCATACTTTGATTAGAAACAATGTGCATGTATTCGTGCATCTTCAGCTAACCTTTTTATTCACCCACTCCAGATGTTTGATGCTGTTTCACAAGTTTACGTTTTTCTTCCACTATGTAATTCTTGTTTATAATAATGAGCGAATCCAGAAGTTTGGTGCATTCTTTCAGTGTTTGTTCCTCTTCAACAATGCCTGCATGTAACCCACTGATGCATACCACTTTACCACTTTATGCATACCACTTTATATGCTATATCTCAGGATTTTTGTACTCTTGTGGTTTTCATGCCTGTGCTATGGACAGTGTGTCTGAGTGAAATGCATAAAAAAAATAAGTAGACACATTAGGTCCAATTGCAAATTCAAATCTTGGTTTCAACAATTATGTGTACAAAAATTTTACTGAAACCATCAACAAGATTTTTTTATTGAAGATACGCATATGATAGCCAAGACTTATAATTTGTATAAATGTTGCTTAAGAAAACTAACTACCATACCAAAGTATCTAAAAATGCAACCATCACAATTTAGAATTTCCCTTTCTTTGAACTCCAAAAAATGAATTGAAAGTTGCGTTTTTTAGAAATGCTTAAATGTGTTCATAGGTGTGATGATGTCAGCTCTAGATAACGCATCTGATTTAGGAATTTTATTTCCTACACTAGTTGTTTACTATCTAATTCTAAGACAAGAACTAAAAAAACAGTTCTAACAAGGTGGATCACATTTTAAGGTAGTTTCACAATGAAGAGAAACAGTTGCAATGCTAGCCAAGTTGAGAAGTTTAACCTTTTCAAAACAAAGTAAGCAAATATACATCATATACCAGAGTTGCGTTTAAATGCAACATCATAAAAGCATTGAATTTTAACAAAAACATGTTGGATGTTTCAGAAATAACTGTTTTGATAATCAGCACAAATCTGTGAAAAACTGACCATTATAATATTGTTTTTTTGATGTTATTGTTTTCAATATGTTATTGTTTTGACTGTGTAGGGATCCCAAGATCTAAACTGTTCCCAAGTAGATTTTCATTCTTAAATTTAAATGAATTATGGATGCACCACAATATACACACTAGTGAAGCCACAACAGTTCTGAATAATAAGTTTTGTGCATAGCTCTTTTCTTATCTTACCTAATGTAAAACTTGGTGTTATTGATATTCATTCAATAGTTGGCTTTATCTTTTCAATTCACTTGCTTCACACTATAAGCAATATTCTTGGAAATATTTCAAAATAGACTAAACTATAAACTTGTTAATGCGAAAGTCAGGAGCAATAGTAATGAGCAAATTAAATCCAAAATTAGGCTCAAAGCACAAGTTCAAGTTGTAGATATACAAAGACATGCACTATGTTCTGTACATGGTCTTTTCTATAGAATAGAATGGTTCATATTTTTCAAAATGTGAACATTCCAACTGTTCAATTGTCCCAGATATAAGACATTAGCAACTGTTTTCTGCTTTATACTGAGGGCTTACAAATTACTTAGTATTGCACATCCTTTGTAATGATTAACGATATTGTTCACAATATTCAAAAGTGATCTTCTCACCAAAGAATGTTTATACATTTTTTTTATCTTGAATAGATAGCTAAAATTTGGTAATATTTCCATTGTTTTATGTTGTTTCTACTTTTACAACATTGACAAATATTTTGCAATTGCATTAGATTCTGAAAACTTTCTTCTATTGAAGCCTCATATGGTATAAATGCATTTTTATTTTATGCAAACTTTATCATGTTTTGTGAACGAAATTGGCTTATTTTTGGTATTTTTATATTCACCTAAACTATAGAACTGACTATATCTATTGTTGTCAATCATATGCAATAATAATTAAATTTCTCATGATAGGAACTGAAAGAGGGCTATCCAGTTTATGTTGGATTCTTTCTATTTTATCAAATATTTCTTTCTAGGTAGTAAACATTTCCAGCACTTCTAAATTAACATATCCTGAGATAAGGTACCACAATACAGACTTGTTTCGAAATGTTAAGCGCCTTGTGAAATTCTTAAAAATACCAATGACTAAGAATACAAATATTTGAATGAGTGGTGTATTTGCTAAACCAGCATTTCTGAAACCATGGGTCGCGACCCAAATGTGGGTCGCCAAGGCTTTATGAATGGGTCGCGAACGGCTTTGTTTAAAATTGGATTTAGCTAAAACAATGTTTTCAAGCAGTGCTTTATGTCTTCTTTTTTAAAATCGAAAGCAACTGTTACATCATAGAGTGAGTGCAATCATTCTGGATTGAGCATATCCAATCTTAACCACGCTCTGTGATGTTATAGATTTGACCAATCAAAACTTTGCAGAGAAAATAGGTGTTGCAGGCTGCAGACCCTGAGTCTCCCAGCAGGCTCGGCGAGGCAACTTAAGCGGTGCATGTATCTGCATTCCATACTCCAGTTGACGAGGAAAGGCTTGCCCAAGTTTTCTTAACACAACTGATATGCTCATAAATATGGGAGATTGAAGAATTGTTGAATTTAACTTTTCGAATTTAACTTTTTTTAAACTTTTTGAATTAAACTTTTGGAATTTAAAATCGTTGAATTTAAGTTAATTTTTCATAGTAGTAATTTGAAACATTTTCACTTCCTAAGCACGTAAACTTCAAATTTATCAAGAACTGTTGTAATGTAAACGTTGTTTAATAGTACTATGCACTATGACTGGTTGTCTGTGCCTTGTCTATTTCATACATATCTGAAAAATTAGCACAGCACTAACATTAAAAATACATTTTTTTGATGTTTGAGGTTTGGGTCGTGAGATCTTCATAAAACTCAGATTTGGGTCGGGCTCAAAAAAGTTTAAGAACCACTGTGCTAAACTTATTAAGGTTGTTTTTTTATGTGAATTAGTTCTTCATGTGTTGATGTAAAAGAATGTGGTATACAAAGAAACCAGTGATAGGTTCATTGATAAGCAACAGAATTGTTATGAAACAAACTTGTAGTTGAATAATGCCTTAGATGTGATACTCACAACATTCTCACAGCATTTCATTTTTTAAATGAATCATGCTTTTTAATGAAGTTAAAGTTACAGAGTAGGTCTGGACTCAAGCAAATGATATTTTTTAAATAACAGTGCATTTTCCCATTTCAGTTTTTGACCCTACACCACTGCTTAGTGCAGTGGTTCTCAACCTTTTCCTAACCATCCTCTACCATATGGATTGTACTATCACTGCTTACCACATGTTTAAAAATAACTTAATTTGCTCAATTATACTCATGTTTATTAAAACACAAATTAGTTGATAAAATACAATTTAACACGAGGATTGTAACTGTCTAACTTAAGTAACAATAGCTATTTCACTTAAGTAGTCATGGGTCACATCTAATGATAGGGTATTTCAATATTACAGAAGGAGAAATAATTTGCAATTGCTGCAATTATAGACTACATAAATTTATCTGACAATAAACTACAGATACCACCTGAAAGCTATTGGTATACCATTTGGAAAACCACCACAAGCTAACAGTCACTGATTAGAAAATGCCTTTGCTCATATACTACACATTTTTAAAGAAAATTGACATACCTACGTATAGTTAAGCTTAGCTCAAAACAAAATTTATTGTCATTGGTACTAACAAACGATGAAATGCAAATTAAAAGTATCATTCAAAATGTTTAGAGACAGTTATTGCTATAAAAACAAGCTTGTAATTACCTGCGTCAGTTATTCCACCATTCATATTTTTTAGAATAAGCTTAATAAAAATGCATATGTGTTCTTCATAAATTTTGCAATGCATTAAACACACATTAAAAAACATTTTAAGACATTAGCAAACGTTATAATAGGCATTATGCTCGAAAAAAGCTTCATTATTAAAAGAAACAAGATTCATAAAGTTTTGTGAACTAATGGTTTAAGTTCTGCAATGTTACAGATAAGTTAGCAACCTCTGAAACCCTAGTGTAATTGAGCTTTTCTACTCACAAAGTTTTTTACAACATTTTTCACACATGTTTACAACATGTTTATGTAATGATTTTGCATTCACATTACTCTTGTATTTAACATGATGGAACTTTCAAAGTGGCACATGAATGTATAAATTTTCTAGGTTTCATGTGACATAATTTTGCTTGTCACACAGGAGAACTCATCAAAAAAGCAATGGCTACAGGTCTGCCAGTTGACCTTCATATTTGAAAACTTATTCATCCACCGCCTGTAACGTGACAATAACGCACGATGAGTGTGCAGTAGGCTGCACTAGACTTGGTAGAAATGTACTAACCCTAAACCTTAAGGCTAAACCCTAACCCTGAACCCTAGCACTAAATGTAAACCTAAATCCTAAACCGCAAACCTAAAGAGAAATATTTACAGTAGAAACTTTTGAAAAAAGTAAAAAAAACTAGTTTTATGAAAAGTGCAACCATTACTACCAAAACGAACGGCATCAAGGTGAGAGCTGAACTGAAAACTATTTGAACAGCAGATATTGATGCGTCCACTAAACTACCATGACAGTGCCGCTAAAGTAACAAACTCAACATTTTATTTGCACCACGTCACTGCCGACGGACCTATAGCTACTTCACATCAAAGAAGGTCTTAAATTTCAGTAAAATCTGCAAACATTTTTTTTTATGCAGACAGCTTGAGCTTATTCAAAATTTATCTTAGCTTGCCTAGCTTCAACCTAGACAGAATTAACTTTTAAAATACCTAACCTAGTCCAACAGCACCTCAGTCAAACAAAAACAACTGACAAAAGTGCAAACTAGTTAAGCACACCAAGAAAAAAGCTGTTACTCCACCTGTACAAAGATTTGCGATCTTTCATTTCATCTTTCCCAGCACCTTGAGCAATAAAATAATCATCTTTAATTCCAGTCAATTTCCCCCAAAACAAGACCCTCTGAAATTTGTAATGCGTTTTGAGAATTACGAGAGATGTCTGTAACGATGCTCGCTGTTCAGCACTTAAAACAACCCCACTCCCAGAGGTGTAGTCAACAGAAACATGCATTCCTTCGGAATCCATTTTCAAAATGTATTTTGGTAAACTTCTGCTTTCTTTAGTCGGGAATCCAACTGCAAAGTTCTTCAGAACCGTCGATGGTTGATCAGTGCACGGTTGACAACTCAGTTGTAATCGAGTGGTTGCTATAGCTGCGGTGTGAATCAAGTCAAGCAAATCAATCAAAAAACAAACAGAAATTTTCAAAAACTACTGGAGCATGTTACCAAACTCGGATTGAATGCAGCTTTATTCCGACAATACTGTTTTCCATAACGGCTATTGTTTATGTAAAAACTTTCATAAAGGTGTATGAAGTTAACAAAAAACGCCAGAAGTCATGAATCTGCAAGTCGAACAGAAATCAATACATCTCTGCAACGTGGTTGGTTCCGTTGTTATAGTTTAATATCCGCAATTCTGTAAACTATTTATCAGTGATAGCGTGGCTCGAGTCAATGACTCAACGCGAGTCACGATTTTTGGTGACTCGACTCGAGTGACGTTTTTCACCGAATGACTCGACACGAGTCACAACAATGACTTGAAATTCGAGTCAGAGAAGATTTTACAAAGTCTTCACACATTTCATTGACAAACCTAGTTCGTTTTCACACAAAGAAATGAGCTTTTTTTGCTTCAGTGATAGAGATAGCATGGGCTGTTGAAATGGAGCAAAACAGCAGGTTTTCATGGTCTAGTCAACCGTCCAAACGCTTTGATTTTCTGTTGGGTTCTGGTACAGTCTGCATACTTCTTTCAAGCACTTCTGTAGATATTGAAAGAAATTCTTTTCTGTTACATTAGTTGCAATGTTACTATAGAGACATGTTTTTTCAGGTTATCAGCAGGATTGTAACTATTTGATTAAAAAATGTTTTGAACTACTGAACTTATGTCTTTCATATCAATAGTAAGTACAAGAGTAAGTCGGTAAGAGTTACCATCTGTCACTGAATATTCCTTATTAAAATGCAAATTGCAATTTATTGCTGATAGTACACTTTTTATCAAAGATATTTTTGTGCTCTTGGGTTGTATGATTGAGTCTGTGATATGGACCACGAGTCCGCCATAAAAACCATTATTATATTTATTATTATATTTATTGCTTAGATTATGTCTATTTGGCTTCCTGAATAGGGTTGGCAGATCACTTAAAATTTTTTCAAGGACATTTTTTTCAATGGGATACGGTCGATGGCGTGAAGATGTCTGGTTATGGCCCCCTAACAAATTCCAGTATTGAACAGTGGAGTGGCGTATGGTGGAAAATGTAAATGGATATACACTGTTTGTGACGTCATAATATGACGTCATTTTGAGGTTTGGCGTTGGTTTGGCGAAGTTTGTTGACACAGCGTGCATATTCTACACGCACTCTCCATACTCGTTATTGTAGTCCACAATGTGTCACTGAAATACATATAAATTAATCAGCGTTCCAAGTCGGGAGACCGGAGCAAAACGCAGCACTCAATGCTGAGACAGAGCAGTTCCAGTTCATAACTGCAAAAATATCCGACAAAACGTTAAAACAAGGGAGTAGAACACACTCAGTGCTACGTCAGTGCAGTTCACAACTGTAAAAATATAAGGCTGCACATTCAAAGAGTGCAGTAAAACACGCTCAACGCTACAATGGGGCAGTTCACAAATTAAAAAAATGGCTGCGCGTATGTCTACTCAAATAGCAGTCGAGCAGAGAAGGTATGCGGCTAGGATGGCGGACGCCCAGGGTGACAGTTTGAAACTTGATGAATTAGCCTGCACAAGAACTGAAAATGCGCAAAAAGTATTCAAGAAAACTTTCGTCCTTATTATATGTGGCTGTTATATGTAGACTACAACTACTGGGGGGACAGAACTGATACGCGTTTGTGTGATCTGTTATGATCAATCCGCCTAGAACCGTCACCAGAAAGTGTTCACTAGGGGGGGCTTTACGTTTGTGTAGGGAGGCTTGGTATGCAATCAGGTATTTGCATATCGTCTACATTGTGCCCTTCAGGCCACTCAGTGAAAAGCAAATCTCAGGTCTGTCTCTGTGCAAGCTGTTAATACTTGACCCTTAGGATATAGTATAACACGACTTGAAAGTCAAAACAGAAATTTTGCACCAATTTTGATCATTACTGGACCTAAAAAAGATCATTTCTTTGTATGCAAAAAAAACTGGGTTTGTCTATCAGAGTCTCTGAGATTTTGCATAAATGACACGTGTCTCGAGTCATTGATTGTGACTCGAGTCGAGTCATTCCGTGAAAAACGTGACTCGAGTCGAGCCGAGTCACCATCTTTCTCAACCTGACTCGAGTCGAGTCAGAGTCACCAAAAATCGTGACTCGAGTTGTGAAAGTTTCTCACGTTGCAGATGAAACAAGCATGTTTTTGGTTTCAGATGGCCTTCACAACTGTTGCAACTGTTCTGGACGAAAGCAGCTGGATCGACAGCAAAAATGGATAAATACCTTTCATTTACTTGTAATGAATAGCATACTGTAAATGCAAAACAGTTTCTGGCACAAATGCAGGTCTTTTTGCGTAACAGGTTGGATATGACATCTGTCCGCGGTGGTATCACGATTTTTGCTTAAAAATAAGCAAGCAGGAACTATTGGAAGCTTGCCAAACATCCGAGTGGAAGTGTCCACTTTGCAAACCCTGCTGACGTTACACAACTGCAAAATTAAATCAAGAATGCTGGTGCTACAGGAGCAAATCTTCGCCTGAAACACATTTTATGCTTTTATTCCATGATGCGTTTTGTTGATATAATGATTGTTGCGTTTCTTGGGGGCACACAATCATCACATGATTATGTGTTTCTGAATATGCGCTATAATACAACCTTGATTGCAATAATCGGTTGGTTGAAGCCATGTTTGACCGGCATCGAGTGTTGCATGTCAGCTGAAAGGTCAAAAGTTCAACGCAGTGCTACGAGCCTTTTTGAACGTTGACTGCAGCGGAAAATTTCACAAGTTCAACGCAGCATTACAAACCTTTGAAGATCAGAGCGCAAATTGCAATCAAGCAAAATGTAATGTTGGACATGCAAATGACACATTGAAGTTACAATCTGAATGATTTTTCCACGGATATGAGCTCAATGATCGGTTGATTTAAGCTATGTTTGACTATCATCGAGTGCTGACTGCCGGCGAAAAGGTCAATCGTTCAACGCTGTATTAGGAGATTTTCTGTAAAAAAGCGCATATTTTAATCAAGCAAAATATATCTTTGGAAATGTAAACGACCCATTTAAGTTAAAATATCGTTAATTGTTCCGCAGACATGAGCGCAATATTTGTTTCATTGAAGCTATGTTTGACTGGCATTGAGTGTTGACTGCCAGCGAAAAGGTCAAAAGATTATCGCTGCAAAACAAGCTATTGCAGATTAGAGCGCAAGTTTTAATCCAGCAAAACATATTTGTGGACATACAAATGACCCATTTCAGTTGAAATATGAATAATTATTTCACGGATATGAAGGCAATGATCTGTTGATTGAAGCCATATTTGACTAGCATCGAATTTTGACCGCTAGCAAAAAGGTCAAAAAGTTCAGCGCTGTATTAGCAGCCTTCTGGATCAGAGTGCAAGTTCTAATCAAGCAAAATATGTGTTTGGACATATAAATAACCCATTCCAGTTGAAATATCAATAATTTTTCCACGGATATGAGCGCACGGTTGATTGAAGTCATCTTTGACTGGCATTTAGCGTTAACTGCCAGCAAAAATGTTCCAAGTTCAACGTTGTAAAAAAGATATTCGAGATCAGAACGCAAGTTTTAATGAAGCAAAATATATTTTTGGACATATAAATAACCCATTTCAGTTGAAATTGTATTAATTTTTCCACGGACATGAGTGCAATATTTGTTTGATTGAAGCCATGTTTGAGTGACATTGAGCGTTGAATGCCGACGAAAATGTCACAAGTGTTGAGTTCGTCTTTGCTCCTCAACATAGAACGTCTTGTGATTCTGAGATAACAACGAAAGAAGACCTCGCTTACTAGAGTAAAATAACTGATGAAAGCAACTTAGAAGTTTACCAACGGATTCATGACAAGTCGAACGAAGCTGAAGACTAAACACCGACCAAAGACATTAACTCTTTAGAACATTGCCATGTGCATCCATCTGTTGTATTGTAAAATTGTACCTTGCACAATTACTGTAAGCCACACCCAGAAACGAGTACCAATTATTATATTAAAAATCCACTTCGAATAGTAAATTGAATTCACAACGAAAACAGTTAAAAATATTATTTGAAAAATTTTTTTGAAATTCGAAATTTGTCACGTGACCTTGGTGTCGTAGGTCGTGTGTATATAAAGAGCGGAATCACTAGGTTCATCATCAGTTGAGATCTGGGGTATTCCAGTCTTAACACCTAAACCGATCACGGGCCTTACCGCATTGGTTTAGTTCAAAAAGACCTATCAATGGAATAGATTACCTATTAGAGAGTTACGATTTAGTGGCTATGATGCTGCTAACAAATTGGGCTCTCTCTCTCTCCTCCATGAAAGAATTGAATTCGTATCTAACCCCTATTGTTTACCCCTGACGCTTGCAGTAACTTACTCTACGTGCTTTAGTTGACGATTGTTAATATAAACCCCTCTTATGATGCATATCGCACTGCTTCACGTTATATTAATAAAACCATGAGTGAATACAATCTTGTTGTGATAAACTGAGCGGTGTCGAACGAAACCGGCTGGTCTAAGTTTCTTAATAGTTAACTTGGGCGTGCCATGGACATTCCTATGGACCGGTGCTCTTGCGGAATGTCCTGAATGTGTAGTGGTTCTCTTCTTTTAGAAGTGGACTGCCACACAAGTTCCACTCTGTAAAATAAGCTATTCGAGATCAGAGCGCAAGTTTTAATAAAGCAAAATAGTTTTGGGCACATAGACGACCCATTTCATTTAGAACATTAATGATTTTTCCACGGATATGAGCACAATGATCTGTTGATTCAAGCTATATTTGACTAGCATCAAGTGTTGACCGCTAGCAAAAAGGTCAAAAAGTTCAAGGCTGTATTAGGAGCCTCCTGGATCAAAGCACAAGTTTTAATCAAGCAAAATATGTTTTTGGACATATAAATAACCCATTTCAGTTAAAATATTAAATAATTTTTCCACGTACATGAGCGCAGTATTCGTTTGATTGAAGATATGCTTGACTAACATTGAGCGTTGACTGCCGGCGAAAGTGTTCCAAGTTCATCGCTGTATTTGGAGCCTTCTGGATCAGAGCGCAAGTTTTAATTAAGCAAAATGTAATGTTGGACATGTAAATGACCCATTTCAGTTGAAATATGAGCGCAATATTCGTTTGATTGAAGCCATCTGTCACTAGCATTGAGGGTTTAGTGCTGAGTAAAGGGTGGTGAGTTTAATGCTGTAAAACAAGCTATTCGGGATCAGAACGCAAGTTTTAATGAAGCAAAATATATATTTGGACATGTAAATGACCCGTTTCGGTTGAAATATTAATAATGCTTCTGCGGATATGATCGCTAATATTGGTTCGATCCGTTCAATGTGACTACGCTCAGTTGATGCGTTTGCGTTTCGCCGACGTCCCTATTGGAGCCGACTGGCGGCTGGAGCAACTGGCGGCTGAGTTGACCTAGGTTTGCCACTGCTGTTTTTTTTCACCAGATCTGTTTTTTTTTCTGTTTTATCTGGGGTTTTTATTGAAAATCTGGGTTTTTTGACTCTGGTCAAATTTTAGGAATGTATGTTGTATTACTGTATTTTCCATTCGAGAACACAGTAATTTCACAGGCATAACATGTGCATACTGCAGAGGGTTGCCTGTAAAAGGCGGAGCTTGGTTGCGGAGGTTTGATGACGTAACCGGAGTGGAAAAAAGTTGCGTTGCAAAAAGGAAAAATATTTTTGTTATTGCAAATAAATATGCACTTCTCCCAAACATCTAATACATGGATGTTTGCGATGTTTAAAATTTTAGACATTCACAACTGTTGAAACATATTTTTTGTCCCCGAACCGTTGTGAAACTCAGATAAGCAAAAATTATCAAACTCCAGAATAGACTTCTTTTACCGTACTGTAATATCACCTTTTGCAATAAAATTATTTTTACTACCGTTTAGTTTTCATTGCTCAACGCAAAATATCGGTTTTAGCGACTCCGGTTACGTCATGAAACCTCCGCAACCAAGCTCCGCTATTCACGGAGCTCCGCCTTTTACAGGGTGATGAGTAGTGGGCTGGGCTTAACCAAATTGTTTGAAATATTATGGTTTACAGATTAAGCACTAACTAGGCATAGGTCAGCACTCTAATCTATTGCTGATGTGTCAATGGCTGCTTGTGCGTGATTTTGGAATGCTTTTTTTTATTTCGAAGATGCTGTGGATGAGAATCTCTTCATTGTTTTATCCTATGGGCGCATTGATCGTGATATGAATGTAAAATTTTGAATTGTACTCAAATATTGCAATGAATGCAATGGTTAGGGTGAAAAGAAAACTGTAAGACCTTGAATGTATCATGTACTGTACATGTTTCAATTTGTGCATGTAAGTTAGCCTATTTCAAAAGAAAACATTAAACATTTTTTTAGGAAAGATCTAACTAGCTTTTTTATTTTACTTTATTAAGTTTATACATTTGATTTTGCTGCTAGCCTATTTGTAAATTGTGATTGTCAGTATGTTTAAAAATACACTTGAACTTGTTAAAAATGTGGTGCAAATAATGCATATTACCGTAATTTTTATGTGCAAGTACCGGTAGCATGCTTTTCGAGTTTGGTTTTGACTTTTTTAAACATTTTCTATGTCTGGGTGTTTTTTTTTGTTATTTTCTTGTTTTTTTTCAAGGTAAATTCTGGTGTTTTTCTTCATAACTGAGTGGTAACACTATTTTTTTCTAGTCTGGGCATTAGGTTAGGTTGTTTGTAGGTTTGTCTTTTACTTACATTTACTTCGTTTCTACCAAGCCTTTTGCTGCTGCGATCTTGGTGGCAAAATAGACACTGCTTAAAGTAAAGGAAGTGACTAGGGATACGCCTGTCCTGACGCAATTCAAATAAAAGGGTCAGTTTGTCATTCTAACTGTGTAGACTGGATCGTAATGATTATGCACTACGCCTTCTATACCTAAGGTTTTCGGTTCGAATCTCACCATGCCAACTTTCGTTTTTATTTTTTAACTTTTGTTTTTTTTACTTTTTTTTATGTTTACGTTTCAATGTGGTGGCAGCTAGATGGCGTCACATGTAAATAAATGGTCACCGCTTGATGGTGCCCATAAGTTACAAGTCACTGTGATAGTCACCATAAGCGAATTATTGTAGTTCACTTATCCTTATATAGTGATAGTGCAACCTAGTAGTAGTAGAGTGAACTCGTCGAGGGAGCTCTATTGCTGCTGGTTGCTTTCCTGTTAGTAAATGCCCCGAATTGCCATCTTTCGCTTGTGCTTGCCTCAGTAGTTCAAGGCAATGCAGTCAACTGCAACACAGGTTGGTGTTAGGTTAGGGATAGGATAACATTAGGTTAGGGTTAGATTAGCTTGGGTTAGGGTTAGCGTTAGGGTTAGGTTAGCTTAGGGTTAGGTTTAGGTTATGGTTAGGTTACTTTACCTTAGCTTAGGGTTAGCTTAGCTTAGCGTTAAGTTTAGCATTACGTTAGGATTAGGGTTAGGTTAGGGTTAGAGTTAGGGTTAAGGTTAGGTTAAGGGTTTATCTTTTACATTAAATTCATTTCTACCAAGCCTACTTCACTCTCCTCGTGCGTAACTGTATGTCGCAGGTGGTGTATTAATAAGTTTTCAAATTTCAAGATCCACAGGTGTATCTATAGCCACTGCCTAAAGTAAAAGCAATCAGCCTACCGTTTTGACTTAGCTACAGTCATTGCAACTTCTAATGCATCACATTCATATTGATTCCACGTGTGGTTCTTGGTTGTTGTTGATGTTTACTAAAGCTCAGAGTAGACCCTGCTTGAAATATTCAAATGCACCAATTTCCTTACTTGTTAAAGGAAAAAAAGGTAACTTTAGACAAAGCGTAGCTAAGATCTGAAAACTTTAGCAACCATCACGCGTAATATGCATACATAGCCAATGTTTTTGTAAGGTTGCGTGGATTAAATGAGGTTTGAGTTGAATCAATGGTTTAACTTTGAATTAAGGTGGTTCGGGTCTGGACTGGTGATAGACCAAAAAGAGAGTCTGTTCTGTATCCCAAGAGATCAATTTCCATCGCTCTTTTTGCAGTTTTCTTTTCGTAAAAAATGTAAGATTTTCTTCTTGCGAAGGCTTAAGGTAGGGGTCGGCATACGTGCCACACTTGGCACGCCAAACAATTTCCTATGGCATGCAGAAACTCCAAGTTTTACATATCAGTTTTGTTTTGATTCACAAGAAGTATTATTCAATAATGGCCAATAATGTGTGAAGTCATCAGCATTATCAAACATGGCCGCCAATCATCGCCAGTACAACAAACCAACTGCAGTCACCCCACTCGCGTTTAAAGTCATCACAATTGACTAGTTGATGCACATTGTCAAGTCTTTTTGTTGCTTTTGTTTCACCAAACACATAGATCCATGTGGTATTGTGATGGAAGTTTTAAGGTTGTACTTGTCGCCCTTTACATTTCTTCTTTATACAGCAGCAATGTTCTTGCTTCGCTCAGATATTCAGGTTTCAATCAGTATTTTGGTAGTAGCAATTACTTCGAAACCTTTAGCGTTGTTAAAACATTGATACATTTTTGTATGAAGCTATAAAATCATGTTTGACAGGTAAATTGATTTTTAATGCTAATTTCCAGTATCTACTGGCACAAAAATCTTAGCAGTTTTATGCTGCAGTGCAGTATAGTTCTGTTCATGTATGGTTATTATAATGTAAAAACACAATTTGTCGGTAATGCTGCAAAAATTGTAAGAATTTTATCATAAGATGGACCTCTTAAGTTGATATATGTTGAGTTGACTCCTAATGATCTAGGTAATCAGTAATATATTTAGAGCAGAAACCCAATTTCTTGTAGGCATCAGGTATCCGATGGTGGCTGATGGATGTTTAGAATCATCTGCAAAACAATACACTGCATTAGAATGTGGTATCTCCATTGTCAATTACGAGTCGTCTATTTAAAAATTTCTATGCAAATTGGTTGTTTGGTTTATAATATATTTGTTATTGGAACATTTACGGTATGTGTAGATTGGGTTGCTGAACTTGTTTATGTTGATTGATTCTGGTTTCAGTTTGTCAAAGAATTTAATGTTATCGCCACTGGTAGGTCAGCATGATAGTGCATTATGGCATGCAGAATTTTTGAAGTATTCAGAGTGATTTTAAATTTTAGTTAATTAACACTTGTGGCATAGGTGACATTAGGTGTTTTTCCTAGTAAAACAGGGTAGGTACTGGGTTGGTTTTGATTTACCGTATTTTCTGCCTAACAAGCCGAATCGTTGAATAAGCCAAGGCCAATTTTTAGCTCTGAAATTGAGTTTTTTTCGTATTACTGCCCAATAAGCCATTTTTGAAAAGAACGGAAGATGATATGTTGGATGACAACAAGAAAGACAACATTGTACTTTCTCAGCTAATAATACCAGAAAATGACCCGTACGATAACCAGGTATCTGCCGAGGATTGGAATCTATTATTTGATGCTTCTGACGATGAAGATTATTAAATTGATGGATTATAATAAATTTCTAAGATTGAAGTGTATATTTTTTTTTTGGTCTAAAGCTGATGATCCGCCCAATAAGACGACCCCCAAAAATTAGGTCCTAAAATTCGGCTTATCAGATATAAAATATAGTAACTATATTAATGCCAGTTTCCTAAAACACTTTGTAATTTAAGCCCAAACAAGTGCTTCATGGTTAAATCTGCTATGTCTCTTCATAGTTTTTGCATATGACATACAAGCTTTCAAAAAAGAACGATTATAGCTGATATCCAATAGCTTAACCAGATCCAAATTTGTCCGTAGCCTGGTTTCTGTTCTGTAAAAATTCATTCTGTGTATGTAAGTAGACCAGTACCTAAACTGTTGAAACACTGTAGCAATTTCTAAACAGCTTGCGTTTGTATGTCACAATTACTTTCATAACCTGTGACTTACCACTGGTTTTAAAAAGGTGGTTTATTTTTAAAAAATGCTGTGACTTGTTTTTGTAGCAAAAACAAAGATCCCTGTTTTTGCATGTTTCATGTAGTATGCATATGATATATTCAAATGGAACTGATGAACACATTTTCTAGTGTTCAATATATTAATGTCCACTGAGAAAAATGTATCAGAAAAATACCATTTTGTTTATAAATGTTGTTAAGGCATTGTGTTACATGTGTCACTGTGAGGCAGTAGTACATTCAGTTTCTGAGCAGCTTAAATGCCTTTAGTAAGTTAATAAAGCATTGTACAGAATGTTCAACCTGTTCTGTGTGTGGTTTCCCAACACAGAAATAAGCAGCACAGTACCTCAAGTGTTTATAAATATAGCATTGTGCTATAAAAAAATAGTTAACACCTTCAGAGCCGGTGTACAAGTATATCGTACTTTGAAAATGTTATTTTCATGCCACTTTGCAACTCCATAGCCCACTAGTCGATTGTGCTAAAGAGCTATTCAAGCCTTCCAAAGACTCGGCAAGTCTGCAATAAAGAAAAATTTTGGTTTTGGGTTTCAGTGTTTTTGTGAGTAGCATCATAAGTCAGGTAGTTTTTTGGCTCACATTACTTGGCCTAGGGCCCAACCACTAGACAGAAGTATTTTGCTGAAGTTTTCATGGAAACTAGACTAAAACCTGAGATCAACTTTCTAGCAATCTGCTTCAAAAGTTATGGCCTAAAAACAACAAGTTAATTAATTATCTAATTATAGGATTAATCAACTATTTAGCAGTGGTGTAGTGAGGTTAACTGAGGCCGGCCATAGCAGTGCCACTCTTTCCACCCCTCCAATTTGCTTATAAAAATTAAAAATGAAAGATCATGTTTCGTGCTTATTTAAAGATATAAGGCTTAATAAGGCATCTTGAAAATCACAATCAACCACTCTCAAAATGAAGTAAGTCTTGTTTCTCATTGTCGATTATGAGTCTTGCTTTTTCTGCTTGTCACCACCTTTCTCATCATTAATTTTTCTATTTTTTGTTTTCTTTACATATGCATACACAGACCCAATATGCTTTGTCAAATTTTCTTCCCTGTTGGGTTTTAGTCTCCGGAAAGCCCACCGTATGGTATTTCAATAGTTTACTCATTCCAGGGATCAAACGAAAAAATTAAATAGCAGCATACTTACTTCATGGATGTAAACCTTTATATATGTTAAAATTTTGTGTAGTATCCCTGTCTTTCACTAAAAAAGTATTTATACTGCATACAGCAGATTATAATAATAAATCTGATAATGATCTCAGTTATGTAAAGAACGTTTCATTGTTCACTCCACGTTTCAGTCGTGGTTTAATCCTCTTAGAGAATATATGCCAAGGCTTCAAACATTAACTTTGCCGGTGCTTGCTTGAAGCCCTCTATAGGTGTGTAGACCCATTTTGAAACCAGCTGTGGTTAAGAAGTGCTTGCTTGCAGCCTTCATCGTGAGTGGTGCACTTGGTGTAAGTGTTGGGTTAGACCTCTTCCAATTGCACCTGCATAGTCTTATTCCTTGCCTTTGCTCGTTAACAACAGAACCATTACCAGAAGGCCTTTAGTTGGGGGACTTTACGTTTGTGCAGACAGATTGACATTCTTAAATTTGACAAAAAAAATCCACTGATTTATAGTATTTCACATTGGGGGGCTTGAAGCTTTGTTTAATGGACTAAGCCCACCAAAGACCCCATGGTCACGGGCCTGGTTACCAACAGGCATCTATTTTGAAAACTGTATTACCAAACCATATCAGGTGGGAAATTCGCCTTTTCCTTGCTCAGCAGTGATTACAACGTTTTACGTGTGACGGTAATTGTGTTGAACAACTTTATTCAGTACAGCCATTGCTAGGTTGTGCAACTCCTTCCATTAAAGCCCTTTTTAATAAAAGCTTTAACCACAACCATATCCAAAACTATCGTTTACCTTTGCGTTAGGTTTTCAGACTAAGGTTCTTGCCTCAAATTCATTAACACTTTGAGAGCCGGCCTACGATATATTTGTACTTTGATTTCGGCCTAAAAAACAGCAGTTTTCGGTTGCCTTACCAACGTCCTAGCTCCTCTGTCGATTGCGCTAGAGAGCTGTTTAACGGCTCAAACGGATTGGTCAGTCTAGTAGATTGCACTCGAAAAAAAAAATTTTGGTTGGGGGTGCAGATTGTTTGTGACTGACGTCATAAGTTAAGTAGTTTTAAGGTCATTTTGGCTCATGTTGCCTGGCCTAGGGCCCAACCTCTAGGCCAAAGTGTTTCGCTGAAGTTTTCATTGGAAACTAGACTTGAGTCTTTCGAGCCTTTGATCGACTTTCTAGCGTTTCTGGTTCAAAAGTTATCTAAAATAAACAAATTAATTAATTAACTAATTAGCTAATTAGTCAAATATTTTTACTAAATTACATCACAACTATTGAACCCGAAACCCTAGCAGGTCATCCAAAGTATCAAAAGACTCGGATTGTAGCCTAGTTTCTAGTAAAAACTTTAGCGAAATACTACCACCTAACAGTTGGCGCCCAGGGCCGGGCAAAGTGGGCCAAGGTGGCCTAAAAGTCCTCCACTTATGACGTCACTCACAAAGAAACCGCACCCCCCAAGCAAAAAAATTTTTTTCCGAGTGCAATCTACTAGACTGGCCGATCTGTTTGAGCCGTTGAACAGCTTTCTAGTGCAATCGGCGGAGGAGCTAGGGCATTGGTAAGGCAACCGAAAACTGCTGTTTTTTTTGCGAAAATCCCCGAAAACAGCCGGTTCTAAAAGTGTTAAAATGAGAGCAACACCTTTTCTAAACTTTTCTTGTTGTAATCAATTTTTCTATGACATACAAACGTTAAGTAGCCTATACCATTGAACAAAAGAGACTTTTATGAAACTCACGCGGTCTATTGGCTGGCTCTGATTCACTCTACTTGCAGTTTAAACTGACAATCTGAGCTCAAAGTTATCCATGCAGACACATTAACTGCACTACCTTGTTTCAAGAACGTCATTTTCTGACACCATCACGTCATGCAAAAAGACACATTATATTGAAACTGAGCAACGTTATCTTTGCAGAGTTCTTCACTTCAACAGCCCAAAGTTGAATGTTGATAAGCCCACCTAATGACTAGGCTACGCCTTATGGCAGTTATTGAAAATATCCTGCTGAACACTGAAAAAACAGCATGAGATGTGCCAACATATGCCTATTCATAATTTTGGCAACAGCAATTAACAGCAAGTCAACTCGTGAAATGTGCTTCATTCCGGGGAGGTTGAGGCAAACGATCTTGTCAAGGAGCACTACGGCGATTCACTCAGTGTCAGTGAATCAGACACACAACCTTCCAAATGAGAGGCAAACACTCTACCACTGAGCTATCGCTGACCCAGCGAAATCTTTGTCGCCAATGCCCAGGTGTCAGGTGATGTTATGATGTGCAGTTGGGGTAGAACTGAGGAATCAACAATACAAGAAAAAGGACCAATAAAAAATTCAGCAAAATACCACCATCTAATGGTTTGGGTTCAGGGCCAGATAAAGTGGGCCAAAAAGGCCTAAATCTGCTCCACTTATGACGTCATTCACAAAAAATCCAAAACCCCAAATCACAACAATTTTCTGTCATTGCAGACTCGAAGACTTGTTGAGCCTTTTGAGGGTTTGAACAGCTCTCTAGCGCAATCGGCAGAGGAGTTATGCAGTTGCTAAGATGCCGCCTAACTGCTGTGTTAGGCTGGAATCCCAGCTGCAAAGGTGTTAAGAATGTTTTTTTTTCAATTAATTCAGTTTTCATTTATCATTTCATTGGCTAGAGAATGTGAGCAAAAAAGAATTCCTGTACTGAAGATAGTTTTAGTGTAAGCTATAGTGTTTAGCACTTTTGCTGCGAAAGTAGGTTTTAAAATTAGCTTTACAGTATTCGAGCCGGTCTAAATCAAGCGGTTCCTGTGAAATCAAGCTGTTTGCATATGTTTTGCAAGTACATAGCTCCTCTGCTGAATGCACTAGAGAGCTGTTCAAACTCTCAAAAGACTTGGCAAGTTTTCAAGTCTGCAATGAAAAAATATTGGTTTTGGGTTTCAGATTTTTTGTGGTGACGTCATAAGCGGAGTAGTTTTAGGCCTTTCGACCCACATTATCTGGCCTTAGGACCAAGATGGGAGTATTTCGCTGCAGTTTTTATTGGAAACTAGGCTAAAATCTGAGTGTTTTGATACTTTAGAGAGACCTGCTGAGGTTTTGGGCTCAAAAGTTCTGACGAGGGCAACCAATTTTTTGACCTAAAAACTTAAAATTTTGACTTTGTACTTTACTAATTTTGACTTTATTTTGATCTATAAATTTTCTGTGTTTGCAACTGAAAAATAATTCAGCCTTAGGTGTTGAGGTTAACCCAGAAACATATTTGTGCACTCTAAGCTTCGACATTTGAAAACACTTGGTTGTTTAACTTCGGGGGTGGTATATTGATAAGTACATTAATAACTACGGTAGAGTCAAACCTGAGAACATCATAAAGCTGAAACACTATACACATAATGGATTGAGGATTTAGCAAATCAAGTACTGTAAGACCGCATTTCTCCCCTACCACGCCTATCCTGCATAATATTCAATCGTCCAGTAGTGGGCAAAACAACATTATTACGTCAGAAATTGTAATAAACCCACTATTATTACAGAATTGCAACTTAACTTGCAAAAGCATGTCAATATATGTTGTTGTAGTTTCAATAAAAAGTCGATGAAGAGAAAAAAACTGTGTTGCAAGATAAGTTTGACCTAACAATAAATTTTGACTTTTTTTTGACCTAATAACTTAGGATTCCCTCATGGTATGAGCCTGAAATTTGGTTTGTGGACATTTCATAAACTTTGAAAAAGGCAGAAAAATTTTGACTTTATTGACTTCGGTAGCCCTGGTTATGACCTAAAAACAACAAAATTTTTAATTAATCCAATAATTAGATAATTAGTTGTTTTGTTTGTTTTAGGCCATAACTTTTGAACCAGAAGTGCTAGAAAGTCAATCAAGGTCTCAAAAGACTCGGATTCTAGCCTAGTTGCCACTGAAAACTTGAGTGAAATACTTCCATCTAGCGGTTCGGCCTAGGTCAGGTACCAGCAGCCAAAATGGCCAAAAACCTGCCTTACTTATGACATCACTCACAAAAAACCCAAAATATTCTTTCATTGTAGACTCGAAGACTTGCCGAGTCTTTTGAGAGTTTGAACAGCTGTCTAGCACAATCCACTGAGAAGTTATGCAGTTGGTAAGACAACGGAAATATCCCTGGTTTTTCGCCAATTTTTAAGAATGATATATTTGTAGACCGACAGCCAAAGTGTTAAGTAAATGCTGTGTTTATTCATGTAGAACAGATGATAGCAGAGCCAAGTTGGCTGATTCCTTGAAAGCCTATGAAAAACATGGAGTTTTTAATTTTTCATGTAGAAGTTGCGAAATTTTGTACCAATTGTTCACCTTGAAAGTCAGGATGCATTGAGTCAGGAAAGTCAGGATGCATTTGCAGGTTGCACAAGGTGCAACTTGCAAATGCATTGCATGGAAGCATGCTTGGTGGCTATGTTGGTGCATGATATTTACAATAATAAATCTAGCTGAGAAAAGGTACGTGTATGAATGAGGAAGAGATGGGGTGATGTTCATGTGTGCCCGTGTGTATCATGTGGTTCTCTGCGGTTACACATTAAGAAATGTGTCTCTTGGTCTCTGACAGGTTGGCCAACCCTGGTGTAGAGTGTATCAGAATAGCATTGGTTTAAAATTACTAAGATCTGTTGAGTTTTTCACATGCTCTTTCTTGAGGCTATGTGCTGTTGGCAAAAGTAACCTTGGTGTTGTGTGGCATTTTGTAGAGAAGTCATTGCATCCAACCTGTAAAATCATAAATTTTTTGTTTAATTTAGTGGAAGCCTTAGGAGTTTTTTTCATTGTTAGCTTTGCAAAAAGTGGAGTCACTTGCACCTGATAAGTTAGCATTTGCATATGGAAGGGGAACTGAATGCAAGGCATTCTTCCAACCAAACACTATTTTTATGTCGCAATCTATTTTTATAATTAGGTTTTTCTATATTGCACTGTGAAATACCTTTTGTGACATATATTCTTTCCTTAGCTCTGTTAGTGTGTATTGACTGTTCTCAAATGCGATGATTGTGATATTGTTGATCAGTTCTCATAGTTTCACTTGATCATTTTGATTTAGGATCGAGAAGTTTTAAGCTTATCAAATGTAGCATTTGCAAAAACTAGCAACAGATATCAGTGACTGGGACACTTTTCAGACTTAGCAATGCCTTGCATACTGTTTTTGGACAACTATTTTCTTAAATGTGAAGCAGGGTGTAATAGATTGAAACAGATATTACATTTGGCTTCACAAATTTCGATACTTTTGGCATGATTGATCCTATTGAAACTGATTGTGTGATTATTTGGTGGTGTTAGTAAATAACAAATATTGTTTTATCAATTAGTGTGAAGTTTAAACATTCCCACTAACAAGAGCTTCAACCTGTTTGTTGGGTTTTACTGGCACAGCTAAACTTCCCACAAATACTCAACATACCTTGTGGTAGCTGCTGTCTTGATATGTAGTGTTTAGTGACTTGATGCTGTATACAGAAAGAGCAGGCTGTCATCTTTCAAAAACAGATTGAGTATGCAACAGCAGTTTATATGTTTCAAGTGCATAAAGAGGAGTCATCTTCTTCAACTCCAACAATATAAATTATATACAATGCCATATAAATCAGAATGACTTCAACTATGAATGCCATTTTATAATTATGCCAATACAAACCATTTTGCTTTCATTGTTGCACAATGGGGTATTGTTGCCTCATAATGTTTTGTTAATATGCTTGGAGTAAGCCTGTTTTTTTGCTTCTGCTGGCCTGTTCATGACTGTTTATAAACATAACTACTTCAGGTGAATGCAACTGCTGACAAAACTTTGTTTGTGATCTGTTCCATTATCTTTCCAACTACTGTATTTCTGTCACTGTGTTATAGTTCAAGCTTTAGGTTTCCAAGCCTATGGCATGGTATGTGCAGAACAATGCTGGCAAATGCTGAGGTTACCTTTGCCTTCTTTCACTTCTACAGCAAAAATCTGATTTTCTTTGATATTGCAATTGCAGTACAGATTGAAGAATGTCTTTATTGTTGCAGTTGTTGTTGCAATAGTTATCTTAGCAATTTGATGTTAAACATTGTGAATATAGTAATCTATTGTGCTAGCTACAAGTAATTATAACCCATGAAAGATATGCTTGATATTTCATTTTTATGTTTTGCAACTATGCATAGTTGTTGGTTCTGAAAGATGCAAGCAATTTGAAATAGGTGTTGTAATGCATGTTTTATGAACACTGATTTGTAGTTGTAGTAATGTAGTAAGTGTTCCAGTTAAGCTTTGCTTTTAAATATAAATCCTAAGATTCTATTTTGATGAGAGCTGATGATGCCTACTCATAGGCAAAATATATTTTGATAAAGATCATAGTGTCTGATTCTTGGTTTTGAAAAGATTCTTTTCCATAGACAGTTATTTTAAATTGTAGTTAATTTGTGCAAAACTGAGTCTAGATGTAGATAATTGTATGCGGAATATAGTTTTAAAAGTAAGATTTCACAAAATTGTTGCTGTGAAGTGCTACTTTGCTTTTAAAAAATTAGTTTTACTTAACATTTCAATTTGTATTCATTTTAAGTTGCATACTCAAAAAACAAGGAAAGGTTTAGTCTTGATTGCATAAACATGAATCTTTTGTTACTTATGAATCCAAGGTATAAATGAAAAAGTAGAATTGACATGATTTTTCTTCAGTGTGGTGCTGTCTCGATCTGCCACCAGAGATGTTACATATAGATCAGTCTTCCCTTGTCAGTGAAACCCTTTCCTTATCAGCCACTTGTGTGTGTGTTTTGTTTACCTGATGTTTATGTTGTTGACAGCAACACCTATTTGCAAATTCTTTGTAGTTGTGAGCCTTGTAAATTTGTTCAACTGTGATGTTCGGACGCAAGAAAAACAAAGATGAACGCCGAGAGAAAAAGCGTCACAAGCATGGCATGACCACAGCTGAAATTTCAAAATTGGAAGAAGTTGGCATTCGAAGAGGTTTTTTCAGCAAAAAGTAAGAATAATTGTATTTTGATTGACAACTAGTAAACACAGGTGTATTTTCTATATTTAAACGACTGATTGCAGGCAGGTAGACAAAAAGCAAGCATCGTGATATATACTGATGTTGGGAGTGATACCCTTTTCGGTGTGTACAAAAAATAGGTGAGTTATCAGTCGAAGAGTAAGCCTAACCAATCAAAGTACAGGATCAACCTATTTGTGATATTTGTTTGTTGCCAGTTTGACATTGATTCCAACACCTAAAATCGTGTATATCTCATGTACTACTTGCAGAATGTCTAGGAAATAGTATAAAAAACACCTTCTTTTGTTGAAAGTAAATGTAAGCCTACAGATGAAATCGATTAGGACACGACAGTTTCATCCGTTTCGCAGTTTGAAGAACGAGTTTCAAAAGGGAGGTTAATGTCGACAATTAGTTGCCTAAAAAATCAAAAGACGAAAGTGGCTTGATGATTATTTAAGTATGGATTTTTTCTTAAAAGTGAAGAATCGGGCCATGAGAGGTCTGCTCAATGCATGTTTTGCTATTTTAAATATAGCAATCAGTGTGTGGCTCGTTAAAAACGACGGAATAATTTACAAAACAAACACAGCATATATCAGAACAAATCGCCACAATTTTTCAAGCAATTGCACGAATATTTGTGCAAACAGTAAAACGCCCTCCATTTTTCACCCAAAAATGACTCAGCTAAGAAAATTCCTCTTAAAATAGCACATGTGCTGATAAAACGAAAAAAAGCATTTGCGAAGCTGGGTCTCTAATCAAGCCATGCTTGAACATCGCAGGCAATTTTCTGCGTGGCGGAAAGCATGCTGTGGATAAAACAGCAAATACTGTTGTCGTACAGTGAACGTTCGATGTACTATGATTATTGTCACATCGGTTATGTACACACGATTTGCAATTTTCAGGACTGAGGATGCGTAATTTTACATGAAATCGATTTCCTATTAAAAATTTGCTGATCGATTCCTTGCATACACCCATCGTGGAGTGTACTTACTTGAATCGGTCATGTAGTCGCATTAAGTTGAATGGGAAGTAGATGGCAGAGCTGAACGACACCGCAAAAGGTTAAGAAGCACTGTTCCAGATCATGGGCAGTGCCTGCTTTTTACAATTATACTGTATGCATCATTGCATAATGCCTTGACGTTTACGCTGGGGGAAATGTAATACAGGTTAATATGGGGTTCGGCAAAAAAGTCGAAATTTTGTTGGTATTTGTCACTTTGTGTTATATAAAGAACTGGTACAGTATTGATTTTTTAGTGGGCCTATCATCAAGCTGGTTTCGCAATGCTTCACAAAATATTCATAGGTGAACAAAGTTCTTTTGTTATTATTGAGATGATGGCATTTGATGAGAGGCCAACCCCTAAATGTGCCAAAACGGTTGTTCGCTTGTATTTGCGAGTATGACTAATCGTCTGTTTCGAATGCTCAGTAACGCATCAACGGTAATCTGTTTCTGACTTGTGTTTGTGTAATGGTGGTTGTCGTTCATTTTGCAGATCATCGTCTAAACATGAAAAAGATGAGGTTTTCGTGAAACCAGACCCAACGCAGGGTGCGTCTGAAACGTCCCTGGACGATGGAGATCAAAGTCAGGTATTACGTGTCTGTGCTGCAAATATGACAGTTGGAGTTGCTTGGCAACGTTGGTGTTCTGCGTGTCACCAAGTGCTTGTCAGTACTTCGGTACTTGCATCATCTGTGTTGCACTTGAAATTGAATCGAGTTGCAATCAATCTTGTTAGTGTTGCGCAGTTTGATTTTAACGAAACTTCTGGCAAGGTTCTTTTCGTGCAGTCGAGGTCTGTCCTCGAACGGGCCACGAACTTCGGCCCGACCGTGCGCCGGCGAGTGTCCTCCTCCAAAACGCCGGTCAACTCGCCTCGGCGGCAACCGGATGTCGAGAAACCATCAGCGCCACCGGTCCCCCCGTCCAGGAAGAAAAATTCCAGTCGTCCTCAAGACGCACACTTGTATGACGTCCCCAATTCAGGTGCAGCGCTTAGTTGTGCGGGTTCGGTGTCCAGTAAAGCAGATGGCGCTGGCTTTTTTTGGTCATTTTTCGGTCGTGGACCGAAATGTGTTTGAAATGACCGAAAAAAATTACGTCATTTCGGTCAGAATGTCTGAAAATATAGGTTAATAAACACTGTTAAAGTGAGTTTTGATACAACTGTGAGACAAATGACCGAAATGTCTCAACAAAAAAATGACCGAATGCCTCAGTGAAATCAAACCAGGATGGCAGTGTGTTTCAGAAAGAAGCTGTTTCAAATATATCCAGTTTTTTTACATTAAGGCCATTTGTATTGTTTTTCCTATGGGTAAATTACCGCAGTGCTAGACCTCTGCTTGAAACAATGAAAAAAGCTTGTCTTGTCGCAGATTTGGTAAAATATTTCGAGCTGCTTACCCCATTAAAATTTGCTTATCTAAGTCTGCATTCAATTAACATGAGTTTTTGTTGAATCGTTATGTTCTAACTTTGCCTCTTCAGCCTCATATCCCTTTGCAGATGGCTACTCTGTGCCGCGTCCATGGCAGGATGCATCCCCCACCAAGCTACCAGCTAAGCCTACAGTTCTACTCACATCTCAACCATTACGTGAGGTATTGCGTACGATTGTGTTTGCTTTTGTTGTTGCTTCGCTGCTTGAAGGCTGATGCTTGGTTTGATCTGGTGGTGCGGTCTGCTGCTTGATTTGAAACTCTGAGTTGAGTTTATTGGCGCAAATATTAAACAATTTTATGCAAATTAATGTCAAGGCGCCGGGACACCAAAAAAACTGTTAAGCAGGTTGCCTCGTCGGGCGCCCCTCGATGGTTTCATACATTTTTATTATAGTTCAAAGTTAATGGCCGAACTATTGCGAATTTAATTAGGTTATATTTTTTGAAGAGGTTGCAGTCTGTTGGATGATCAACGAACTTTATGCAAAATGCTGACAAGTTCAAGCACTGTTCCAAATAATCAGCATTACGAAGATAAAACTTTATTCCAAGCATCGCTACGGAGTTGCTATCGTCGTTAATGAGTGAACAACCATGCCACATTAGTATGGTGTTTAACCCACGCTGCGCCATGTGTTTCTTGCAAATGAACGTGTCTGATGTCATCCGTCGTTTTCGCAACAGACCAGTTGCTGTTGTTGGATCCACAGGTTGTGCTCAAGAAGCGAACATCTGGCGACTTCGGCGTCTCTCTCCGCCGATCAGCAGTCACTGAATATGTCAAAAACAAACCGGTCAAGAAGACTATTTACTTTGCTGAGCCAGGTGTGCAAATGAGTTAATTTCTTTCCCAATTAACTGCATTCCTTTCCTGAGACAGTTGCATTAATCCATGCGTTGTGAGAATTGTTGTGTTAGCGAGTTTTAAGATGTTTTTAACTGAAAATGATTGTCGACGGCCACAAAACGTGCGCAGCTGATCAGTTACCCCATCGTTCATCTTCTCAGAAGATACCCGGCTGGTTCTTCACTGGGACTAGCATCCAAATTGCTGGACACTAGCTTGTTTTTTGATACTACATCTAAACCATACCTTTCCCGGCCAGTGCTTGCAGCCAGCAATCCTGGGTTAACTGAGTATTTCAACATCTAGTGCGATGTAATATGAAATTGCTACTGGTGAGCAACCGTTGCATGTTACGAGTTCATGTTCGATCCGCTCGTCGCCTTTGTTTTCAGCGAGCTGTGTTGCGCAGGCACTGCGATGCTGGCGGAGCTTGAGGGTGAGAACTCCGACCCCCGCACCCGCCTGTATCCCGGCGACCGACTGGTCGAGGTAGATGGCCTCAACATCGAAAATGCGTCGCGCGACGTCATCGTGTCCAGGATTCGAAACGCCGGTGACGAAATAACTTTGGTTGTGCAATCCGTTCAAGACGATACAGAGATTCGGAATGCGAGCAGGTACGCAGTTGAGGCAGATCAGTTGTAATGTTCGATGCGAGAATTATTTAATAAATTAGAAGAGCTTGCTTTCTAAGCTGAGGCTTTCGCGCATTGTGGACAGTGGCGTAACTAACAGGGGGGCAAGGTGGCGAACCGCCCCCCCTGACAAGCCAAATGTAAAAACTGGGCCCCCTTTAGTTGACATTTTGATATTTAGTATTCTTCAGGTTGTTTTTTTGCGTTTTTCGGGGTGTTTTTTTTAAATCTAGTATAGACATCCACGACATCCAGAGATTCACTATCATTTTTTAACTTTTTCTGAGTTTTGGTTAGTGGTCCCCCCTCAGTTAAGCTTTGCCCCCCTGACTCAAACCTCTAGTTACGCCACTGATTGTGGACAAGTTTCTTAGTGGTTGGGGAGTTACACGTTGCAAGTTGACACGACCAACACAGGGTAGGAGCGAGTCTCCCGGGCCAGATTATTTCCTTCCTCGAACGAAGCACCTCTTGTTCGATGAAACCCGTTCTGTATAAGCGGTGAAGATATTTCCTTGCTGCAACTTTCCTTAATGATGGGTCGACTCCATCAGACAATCCCCAACTGCCCGCTGCAACGTCACCGAATCCTTAACTCAATCTGTTGTGAACGTTATTCTGACCCTCCTGCTATTGTGTGCTTGTATGAGACGTTGTTATGTCATAAACAATAATAAACCCTGTCATTGCCCAAACAATGGAATATGTGAACAGAAGATATTACTTTGGAAGTGATCCCAAACCGGTAGACCGTGAAATGTAGATGGTAAAAATGTAACAGTGCGAAAAGCGATTACCTGTGTCAACACGTGTTGAGTATTACTGGACAACGTCTCAAGCTTGAACTGCACGTCGTTACTTTCTCTGTGCGCATTGGAAACAAGCCCTTTGTATGGTTTGAGCGTAACAATTGATTCTTTATCAGATTGCGCAACAAACGACTGTTTGTTGACGTGTTAATGATTGCATTTTTCGCATTATTTACACCGGGCATTCAAATGATTCAGTAAAAGTGGCCTCGAGTTCAAAAGTTTGAGAAACGACTTTAATGTTTCTCTGCCTGCACAGCATTTCTGCTGTCGCCTGCAGACGCTTCGTGACCGTGATGCAAGCAGCAAATGATGCAGACCAGTGGTGTTGGATGTGAGAGCGAGAAATGGTGGACGTGAAAGTTGTGTTCATAACACGCGCTTGTGAAAGTCGCGGAGGCTCTTTAGTTCAATGCAACCGCTCGGATGAAAACATGTCACACAAATATTACTTTTCAAAATCTATAAACTTTGTGGGTTGCACGCTGGCGACTTGAATATCAGAACGCAGTTAAGCCATGCGCGCATTAACAATGGAGAGGTATGTGATGCAACAATGGTCACGCGGGCTGAATCCTGCAACTGTACAACCTCAGCAGCACAAGCGTTTTTTATCTGCCTGCTTTCGCCTGCACGGCTTCAGTGACGGGCTGAACAAAATTTTTGAAAATAAACTTTAGGTATTGAACCGTGACGTCGAAGTGTTGTGATGTTTGCTTTGATAGTGCTGTTGTGATCAGCCTTGCGTAACCTTTCAGTGCATTCGTTCAAGAGCTACTGTATGTGTGGTTTGAGTATCCCAGCATTCGGATGTGTAGGATGTATATTTCGCAATTGCTGAACAGAAACGTCTTTTTTTCCTTCGACTGTTCAAAATATCTTGTGCGATTATTGAAAAAGAGCATCTGACAATTGTTGCAAACACAGCTAATTGCCCGACCGACCTCAGCTGCCTCTCCTGAATGACGCAATGAAATACCATTGTGACGTAAAGAAGCGCTTTGGAGCTTGTTTCTGCTGAAAAATGTTTACAGCTTTGTAATGTGCAGCATTGCATCCTCAGGTTCATGTTGGAGCTTGTAAGTTTCACTTGATTGTGATAATTAAACCGTTTTTTGCGACAGGCGCAGGTATTTGAATAGTACTGTTTGACACTCCTCCAATCACCAGATATGACAGCATCACACAACCCTTGTTCCATTCCGCGCCTGTGAATGCATACACGTTCTGAGCTTGGGCCTCTTGATCCAAATATATATTTGCTTTTTCGCTTATCCAGTTGCGAGATAAATGCGTCAGGACAACGTATGTTTGAGATGAGGTGGGAAGTCCAAACGCTATTTGATAAAGAGACTTCTCGGCTGTGAAGAAGTAGAATCAAACATGCGGTTGAAGCAAATCCTGCAATAACTCGATTAAGCGAACTCGCATCACTTGCCGCATGCGTAATTTGTTTGTGGGCGCTCACATGGCGTAGAAAGACATCAAATGTCGTTGCCGCCATGATATTTGCGCGAACGCGCATGTTGTGGAAGAATTGCAGTAGATGGCGATCAACACAAACGCAGCAGCGACATCTGCTGCACAACATAGAGAGGAAGCTTCGCTTGTTAACTGTCAAGGCAGGTTTTTTCAAAGTTTGACCTTTGCTGAGCGCTAAGAAATTTTGAGAGATCGCAGCTATTTCATCTGAATACCGAGATGGTCGATTGGTCGTACAGCATTAACGCAAGGTTTTAGTGGTAGTCGCAAAGGGAGGGTTTAGTGCAGGGCTCCTCAAACGTGGCCCTCGGCCTCCCTTGGGGGCCACGGATCGGTTCTGCAGAGGCCACGAGCAGAGGCCTTTACTAAATAACGCTGCCGTGATATTGCAAAACCTTATTGATGGGCAGGGAGCCACAAGTGTTGAGAGTCTTTGGAAGGGGCCACAAACCACGAAAACGTTGAGAACTGGTGTATTTCGAGAGACCGTTTCGGTCTCGAAAACGCCTTGAAAACCAAAGTTGAAGAATGCACAGATAGAAGCGCAGTGGTCAAGCAAATCACCACATACAAGTTTTGTTTGAACCAAATTGTTCAATGTCAGCATGCTACTTTCACAGCTTCCTGTATATTTTGAGAAAGGAATTAACTCTTCAGGTTTTAACCCTTTGCAGTTATAAGAGTTGTTTGCTCTTCGCTGTGCCGCAACGCCCTTCGTCTAATGAACGCTCTACCGCAACCAAATGCTGACAAGACCCGGAAAACACGTGCGATACGTCATTTGGTGATCGCCTCACCTGCCTGCTGTGTGCTCGTGAGATATAGGCAGCTGAACGTGCAGTGGCGTCTGCGATGATGGTTGCCTCCGGACATCGTGAATGGCTAGCTGCTCCCAATGTCCGTTTCACAAAGTCTTAACACATGCTCGATATTTTGTAGCTGTCAAAAATGTGATGCAGAGAAAATATTGAAATCCTTTGTTTTATGTACAGGCAAGGCCTTCATACCTTTAGGTCTTTCATACCTGGCCATTAGTATCTCATCACTACAAAGTTTTGTCCGCGATGAAGTTTGTTGAACGAGGTGTCTTCAAGTTGCGTAGAAGATTATTTACCGTTGCAAGACAGGTTTGCTGACCAAAACTACAGCGTGCTAATGAAGTCTTCGTGCAAATTATTTTGAAATGTATGGAATAGAACACTGATCTTACAGCACAGCACGTTGTATTGGATTCAATCCAAGATTTCCTGAAGAAGCAGAAATCTAAGAGAAAGAATGGAAAGCTTGAATTTACATTTCATTTTATTTCCAACCTCACGCACATATCGTTTCACGAATACGTGCCACAAAGTTCACTGAACCGTGAACCCGTCATAACCGGCTTTCCTGCACCAATCAAAGTTGAAGCACAAATCAAAGTGCAAAGAACTTGGTATCATCCTTGCTGCTTGTGGCAAGCACGCGCCCATTCCTGTGGTCGAGAACGTAATGAGAAACCTCCACAGGAAGTTGGGTAATTATTATTAAAACATTTCTAGGTGTGGCGATCAGCGGTCATTTTGTGACAGACAAGCAGATGAAAGCACGCGTATCGAGTATTTCAAAATTCTTTACATATTACGTATCTTACAAAGCTGTTGTCAGTCATGTTGTAACAACCTGGCTTAGAGCCATTGCTCGCCACTCTGTTGCGTTGTTTGCTCTGTGGTGGAATCGATGACATCAGCAAAGCAAACTACATTGTTCCGTGAGTGTTGTTTCAAATTCAATCAAACTGGCTCAGTTCCCTTCCTCTCACAGCCCACACTAACTCGCAGGATGAAGTGTTTTGACCAAGGTGCCCACAAACAAAAGCATGGTCAGCAGGTTTTGCGTGCAATTAAGATTCATCAAATATCCGGAAGGTATACCTCGCGTATCACCTGCATTGTTTGCTGCTGTAAGCGACTTTCGTCTGCGTAAGTCCCTGTAGCCATCCCCTGTGTTGTTTACATTCTACATTATACTGTCTTCCATCAACATTGTATTGCGATTCGATTGCGAACAATTCTGGTTCTCGACGTTTATGTTCCCAGTGTGCTGGTCATGACATGGTTTTCAAAATATCATCAACATGAAAGTTGGTGAAAATAAACCATCAGCAAGTTTCAAGTGCAAGTTCGTCAAAACTGGTCAACATGGAAGAGAGAGGGATAGATCCACGTCACTGCAACGCTGCAAGATGTCTCAATTCCTGCGTTGACAATTCGTTATTAACCTTCGCAGTACAGTTTTGTCGTTTTCCAAAATATAGCCAAGTGCTTGTAAGCAGTTTTTGAAGAGATGTTTTTTGTTGGGCATATAAGCCGGAGTCAGCTGTTCTAATTCTGACACCAATTTGATAACAACGGAACCAGGGCAAAAAAACTTATTTTCGCGCTTGCTATCGTAGCACCTCCACCTCGCATGGCCTAATAAGATATTTTTCAAGGTATCAAGTTGTAGGTTTGCAAAATCATGAATTTATGTCGATTTACAAAAAACAGCTGATGATTAAGAGACAAAACGATATATATTTATGCTACACACAAGAGACAAATATATGTTGGTTTTACAAACATTAAAACTGAAAGCAAGAGATTTCAAGGAATTTTTCACAAAAGTTTTTTTTTATGAGTCTGAATCAGTCTTGTAAGAATTTGTCTCATGACAAGATATGTAAGAATTCACTTCCCGAGCGAAACATACCACTCCCTGCAATTTGGGCTTTTATTAGGCTATGATTATGATGGATGTGTCAATGTTACCACACGTTTAGTAATGGCAGTTGCAGCAGTAAAAGCGTTGCCTGATATCGGTAAAGTGTTTCAAAGTGCAGCGTTGTGCTGAGCTGGTTACCTTTACTCTTGCAGTGCTAAAGCGCCTCAGAGTTTCGATGAACCGGATAGACTTCCAAACGGAAGATCGGATCTCAATGACCATGTACGTCAAATCGTTTTATTGCATTTGGACTTAGTGTTGCAGTGAAACTGATGTTGGTAAGTCCACGCGGGTGTGACGCAATCATTTCCTTGCGTCTGAATATAGCGAGACTATGATGGATAGCGGTCCTGTGTCTGGTGAAGTTTCAGTTTCACAGGTAAAACTTGTAACTGCCAGATCGCTTGTCTGCGCACCTGTAATCCAACTGACGATTGAGATAACTGCGACACGTGGACTTCACGCGCATTTCACTTGTTTCACTGGCAACCTTATCACTTGAAACTTGCTCACACAACATTCCCGCGCAAGTTACTCTCATACCAAAGTAGACTTGCAGTATCTAACTCTGAAGAGAGTTCACGGCAGTCATTTTAATGTCCTGTTAATCGGTCGGTAGGGTTTCTTTCATTACATTCTTTCTAGCTTTGCAAACCATAATTAGCAGTCCTCAAACATAATGTTCTCTCCGAAAATACTCTGTGTGGTTATTTTAATCCAGCTATGTCCAACCCAAATGGCTTACTGAGCCAAAAATTATGTCACTATCTCAACCAGGGCCGCTTAATGAATGACTTACTTTGATCTTAGCAAACTAAATTAAGTTTAAGTTAATATACTGAGAGTGTTAGAATCCTAACTGCAATGGTAACGACTGTTTGGCACCTTAACTACTCTTTAAGTGTGATTTCATAGGAAAGTTTAATGCCAATAAAAAACAAAGGGAGAAATCAGAAAACTAGTAAATAGTTTTGCATCAAGGTCCTGGGTGTCAGTGAACATATTGAAACCTCCCCGCACACAGTACAGAAGTGATAAAGTGGCACTGAGGACCACCTTCATCAAACTGTCAAATTTAAGATTATCAAAAAGAACAGGTTTTCGGATGTGGGATACTTATACTACAGCGAAAACCTGAACTGGGCCGCACATTAAGACATAGCTGTTTTAATCCAATTAATTTAAGACAACTTCCATCTCATGTTGTCCTCCACACCTCGTCAAATACCTTGGCGGTTGCGCCCACTCTTATTGGATTGCATCATTGCAAACGTCGTTGGTATTTGTTTGAGAAGCATGAGGTTCGACAAGTTCCATGAATATATTTTGCTTCACTGTTTTGCGCATCCACCATGCGTGGTATTCAATATTTCGTCATGTGCAACGAACAACTGTCATCAGCTGAGTTGAGGCAAAGGGCAGTGGAATGGGAGTGATCAATATTTGAACAGTAAGTCGATGAGTTGGGAGTTCGAGCTTAGTCGGGACAATGTTTCCCAGCCTTTCCCTACTTCGGAACATTCAGTGCCATGATTTTTGTTACGAACCATCCAAACTCCAAATCGCTTGTCAATCTGCGAACTGAAGTTAGCCTAGCATTCTTAGATCACCTTAGACCAATGGTGGGCAAACTTTTTTCAGTTTTTTTCATTGTTCTTTAAGTACCTAGTGAAGGGCCAGCTTCTACAAATTATTTTTTAAAATATAAAATATAACATCTTTTAATATTTTTCATGTATTTATGTTCTCTTCTTAGTATTCAAACTTAGTTTATTTTATCAAGAGCATGGTGTTTTATTACATGTTTCTTGTTTCATATTACCCCATATTTTTGTCGGGTTGGTGCGGGAACCTGTAGAGCAATGAGTGCGGGGCGGGAGCAGGATAAGAAAAAAAATTCTTAGTGCGGGTAACTGAATGTTGATTCAATGCATGCGACAATGGCGTGAGCAAGACATTCAGTTTTACATAGAGCTTGTGGTACGAGGGTGTAGCAACATTCTCCAGTGTTGGCGAGACCACAGATTGGAGTTTCCCGGTCTCAGTGACCTTGCAGGAAATACGTTCTGCATGATGGCAAGTAGCGTTGCTAGCGAAGGAGTGTTCCGTATGGATGGGCATGCCGTGAAGAGCAGAAGAACAAATTGAAAGTGTTCGTCAGTGAATGACATACTTTTTCCAGTAGTGCTGTCAAAGCCAAGAAAGTTGCGCACACAGTTGACTAAGAGGTTTCACAGTTTTACTTTGCAATGTTTTTAAGACCTGTTTGTTTTGAAATGAACCATTAAATAAATTGAAACACGTTGCAAGAGATCTTTGTGGTTTTCAGGTACAAAGTGACAGGTGCAGGTTTGGGACGGAAACAGTGCAGGGTGGGTGCAGTCAAGATTTCACAAATTCCTGCGGGTGCGAGGCACGTTTAAATTATGTGCGTTCCGGGCGGAAGCGGACAAAAATTTTTTTAACCCGCGCAGGACTGTAATATATAAGTGTACATCGTGTATATGAGGGCCGCAAAAATGTTGAGCGGGCTGTAGTTTGCCCTCTCCTGCCTAAACCGATACCAAATTGACCAATATAAGAAGAGGCTATGGCTCACAGCCCCCTGTTCCATCTTTAGAGACTGACAGATTTTATCCAACCCCAGGTTGGGAGCCACTGAGCTAGAGTAAAGTTTTGCCCAAGAAACTGTTTAGCTTTGCCACAGGATTTAACTTTTAACCGCTTCCCCGACTGCCGCTCTGGCTGTGCATCTCAGGCTCAAGGTATCAAGCTGACGTGTCGCTTCCTAAGGAATGATGGCGCCTATCTGTTTGATTATAAATGTTACTCTCTCAGTTTTTTCTTCGTATTTTGAGCATTTTGCAAGAAACTTCACTTCGGTGGAAGGTCTACTCCCTGAGTAAACTACTTACATCTAACCCAGAGTAAACTGTTGGCATCTAACCCTAAGTAAACCACTTACATCTAATCCCCAGAGGAAACTACTTACATCTAACTCTGAGTAAACTACTTAAACATCCCAACCAGAGTGACATATAACCCAGAGTAAACTTGACATCTAACCCTAAGTAAACTACCGGCCTGTCTCCTTTGACGATGAATTGCGCTCTGTTCGTTTCAATGTGAAAGCTGCTCCTACTACTTTTGGTAACAGCGCTTGCCACTATTCCTTCCTAATCTGCTCATTTATCTTCACTTTTCCTAATGCTACGCTGACATCTATTATGTACACTATTTACATCTAACCCAGAGTAACGAGAAGGTTTTCAAGGTTGGTCGAAAGTTGCGTTGTTTAGAGAGACAGACAAGAATACTGGGTAGAAGTAGGCCAGTTGTTGAAATTTGATGTTTCTCAACTTCAAACAACGGTCATTAAAATAGTGGTCCAGTTTCGCAGATCAATCGCGGTCAAACCTTCACATGAAAAATTTTCTGCTGCGGCGTATTTCTTATGTGGGCCCATTAGCGCGCTTTTCAACTTGTTGACGTTGACTCCGTAAGATTCACGGGGTTTTAATTTCGGAACCTTACTATCAACGAAAAAGGTATCATGGAAACGTAATTGAATCTAAGAAATTAACAAAATGTTTTATTACTTCTTTGTATCCAAGACGTTCTTTCACAGCTGAGGAGTTAGCATTCCATATTTTCAAAATAGCGATATCGGTCAAGAATGCCACACGCTCCAGAGTTTTCCTGCGCCATTTCCACCAAGCGTTCTACAATGTTGAAACAAAACGAAAGCGATGGAGCTTTGCGATGCTTTAAACCATAAATCTGTCGAAGTCTTGCTGTTTGTTTTTCTTGTGCTCAACAAACCACGGATTACTGGCCATAGATTAATGTAAATACAGTTGTCATGGCACGACCTGGGGACTACTTCCGCCAAAACGAGTTAGCATTTGCAAAGGAGCGCACTAGACATCTATGAAAGCTTTCATTAGAGCTGCTTTGCAAGTAACCTTGCAGTGCATCTCTGTCTGCCATCCAGTTCACCGCATGTTGCTGCAACAGATTGACTACCAGAGGTTAAAGATTTTCAGTGCAGAGATTGCTTCATGGCAGCCACCTGCTAGAACTTGTGCAGAGGGGTTATCATCACGACAGGCCACACATGAGCTTCTGTCGCATTTCGCGGAGTGCGCTGCTCGAGTGAGTTGCGTGAGGAGATGAAGCTGATCAGGCTCGAGGTAAGAACGAGGCAGTGACTTGCGTTAGTTTTCGAAAGTTCAAGAGTTTCGGTGCATTACAGGGGATTCCCCGGAAACTTGATCAAATAACTTTAAAGTATAATTATATTTTTGATATAGATACAAGTATATTTTTGACGCAAAAAGCTTCCAGGCACTGAATTGCGAATGTTTGAAGGTACACTGTTGTTTTTTTTTGCAAACCACAAATTTCTTCACGACGTGTGGAGTTCTTCTCTTTGTTTTGTATTATGATGTAACAGTCTTGTTAGTTGATTAGAGCATCCATGTGGTCGCGATAGAAATCTTGTTGCGTCTTGGTCCGATAGATGTCAAGTTATTCGTCGGCCACGCATTGCATGATGGGAGTGAAACCATTGCAAAGCGTTACGTTGGTGGCGCAACCCTGCTAGGAGCCTTGCGCGCGGACTGGTTTCTGAATTAAGCGTTTCTTCTTTTTGACAATAGTTTTGGTTTTTACAGTGCAAATACAAGGTGTCAACGAAACTTAATCTTTAACGACATAAAATTTAAAGTTTTCCACGTATGGTTTGTTCCATGATGAATGTATTCTTATTCGAAAACTGAGGTAAAGCCACCTTATCTTTCCCACGCAAGTCAATCTACAAACGGGACCGTTTCCACCTCTTTCCTCTGCACTGTTGTTGCATGTACAGCAAGAAACTTCAAGTTCAGCTTACATTCCTTCGGTTAGGGAAGACCCTCTTCTCAGCAACACCAACCTTGTCAGCAGTTTCCAGTTTTGACAGTTTTTATTGAAACTGGTGACCTACTAGCAGAATAACCTCAAAGTAAGACTCGCGCTCAGTGAAATGGCGTGCCAAGTCTAGATCGAAATTCTACCGAAGTGCTATGGTTTAAAATCATTTGCGAACATGCTCGTTTCTTCGTACATTTCATAGTGTTTGTTTACGCACCGTCTGGAACTCAGTTCGCTTGCATTGATAGGAAACAACTCACTGCGTAGAACACTTGCTTCGATTTCCGATGTTGCATTGTACACTTTTCATGCGACGCCACTTTTTCAACCACTACGTGTGACGCACTGAAGCAAGACTTCTGGCAGTTGCAGAACAAAGCCTCTGCACCTGCCCTTTCCACCAGTCGCACTCTGTTACTTTCAATATGAAAGCTGCTGCTACTATTTCTGTTAACAGCGCTTGCCACTATTCCTTCCTAATCTGCTCATCTATCTTCACGTGTCTTTTAAAATGCTGCGCTGGCGTCTATTGTGAGAAAATGTATCAAGGTGTAGTCCTCGGCACCCTGTAGGTCGGTTTGAGTGTGTGCGCTGACGCTGTTGAGATCGACCTGTTTATGTCATTAACACTTTGAAGTTGAACTGACATGTTGATACTCACGACAGCGACATTATCACCGCCCTCTACCACCAGCTGACGTAACGTCACGTGTGAACCAGCGGAGTTCTTCAAATGGTCTGATCGCTGTTATTGGTCATGTTGGTGGCAGTGCTGATATCGATTGCTGGCGACATATATGTGTAGGGTTGCCAACTTTTTCAACTTGCAATAAAGGACAGAAAAAATCAATACGTTCTAGTGGGTGAAAAAGACTGGATGAATAAAGAAAGGACTTTCATTTCACAAACGGAAAGCTTAGGAGTTCTTGTTGACAAACATTAGGAACTTCATGCTGTGGGTAGTTAAACCTATTTTAAGTTTTACTGCACACACGACGATCCCAAACTTCATTACTGGAAACAGACGGTGCGTTAATTTGTCACAGAGGTGTTTTGTATCAGGCCATCAGCGAATGACGGAGAAACGAGTGTGCGGTGTAACTATACAACAAGGTTTGGATGAGAATGAGCTTGATAAGGTCAAGAACTCAAGAAAAATTTTGAAGATAATGTACTTTACAACGAAAAACGTAAAATGCTGGAAAATAGTGGTTATGTCCAATGAATCTTAGACTCCCTTTGAGGAACAGTGGGGTGTCCTATCTCTGGACATCACTAGTTTGCTGCAAAACAAGTTTGCTAATGGAACGTGAAGGATAACGCAAACGGTATTTGTTGACCGTAGCTGTTGTTAACACACGTAGATAGATTCTTTGTGGTGCAAGGAAATGGTAGTACTGCACGAACTCTTTTTTGGTCATTTTTCAACCATGCAAGGTGCAAAACAAAGATGCTCTCTCTGTACACAGGTGTTCACCGCTGTCGTTTGGTTTTCTGCCGTTTTCTGTGATGTTATTTTTGCATCGAAACTGCCAGTGATCTGTCAGGCAACTGCACTACATTATTTCGACTTGCTGGTCTCCTTAAAACATCGCAGAATTTATCTTAAATTTTGGTCCAATTTGTCGCTTCCTTTCAGTGAAAGGAACTGATGTTCATCTTAGCATTTGGCGACACCGAACCTACCGGTAGTGGACCGATGTATCACAGATGCATTCATGACTCCATCCCAGCGATCGGGTCACGTGCACTGCACTGCTTCACCCCTGCATTTGTGGCGCCTGTTCGCGCAGACACCCCACCCACTGCATATAAAGTGAAGGATGTGCGGATTTGTTGTGACTTTTCAACCTCCCGACCGCCGACTATGAACATCAGCGCGTAGGCTGCTTATCTGTCTACGACACACTTCTGTCAAGACAAAGAGGCCGCCTGTTAAAAGACAGGCGCATGTTCTTGCCAGTTGTCACAGTCGAGAAGTGTCCTGCAAAGACAATTAACATGCAGGCGCACAGAGCGAGTAGTTCTTTGGTCAGTTGCTTGTGGCACTGAAGAGCTCGCGAAGCCGCGAGGAACCTTGTTATTTATAATCATTGATGGTCGCTATGTCCTTGAGTTTATGGAATTAGTTGGCATCTGAGAAGAAACCTGTACACTGCTTTAGCCGGCCAAGCAACCAACAGGCGATATGTTTGGAAGCCGTTTTTCGTTTTGGGAGAAGAGAGTGAGTGCAAGACTTGGATCGTTGTGCCTTAAAATGCTTCCTTAATGTATTACATCATGCAAGAAGCAAAACTGTTGCAGTTGTTCGAAAATCGATCGTCGTGTTGCTCATGGCCAGCAACTGTGACCCATTTGTGTGAAAGTTACGCAGCAAGTGAGGCCCGGTCGTCACTTGTGCCAGAAACGCATGATTTGCGTGAAAGTGAAGAGTGCGCGGAAACTTTTACGCTCGGTTGATTCACCGTTATTCAAAACAGCGCTAAATGTCTTCAATGAACAACCGAACTTGTGAAGTTTTATTTCGAGGAGAAACATTTTGGTGTTTTTGGCAGGTAGGCAGAGTAAAAGTCACGGAAGCAAGATATCTAGGAATGTTTTTTTATTTTGGTCATAAGACTTTTTTTAAATGACCGAAAAAAATTAAGTCAATTTGGTCATAATCTCCAAAAAGGTAGGCTGGTGAATACTGTTACGGCGAATTTTAATACTATTAGGGGACAAATGACCGAAATGGCTCAGCAAAAAAAACTAAGATCTAGGATCAAAGCACTTCAAAGTCCCGCTTACGATTAAATGTCCTGTGTTTCGCATTACCATTCCAGGTCAGGGTGACCAGACACGTGATGGTGCATGTGGGAAGGTAGGAAGCCTTCTTTTCTGAAAGATTTTTTGCTCCACCTTTTTTCAAATGGGATGAATTAATTCAACAACGTAATCAGCGGCCATGTTCTTACTGTGGCAAGTTTTGAAAACATCGACCGAGTAGACATCGAAGTTCAGAAGTTCCTACTGTCTTTTCCACTTCCTTGAATTTTGAAGTTCGACTGCGAGCCGCTGACAGTTCTGCGTGTGTTTCGTCCATTTATCTTTTATCACAAGTCACACTTGGTCGATCAGTTGTGACCCGATGAGTCTAACACGCGTTGAAATAGTTCACCGAATCTGCATTGTGGTTTAGGAGAAGGGAACACATCCAAACTTTTCGTCAACAGCCTTGCGGCCAGTGAAACTACGAAACGGCCCTGGCATACTTTTTGGACAGTGAATATTTTTTCTGTACGTTCCAGATTTCCTTGTTACCGTATTGCTTTGGTCATTGAAGTTTTTTTTTCAGGTTAAAGATGATGCGACGCCGAAACTTCCAGCTTCACGGAAAGTAAGAATTATCTTTTTCTATTCTTGAGTTTAGCGAGATAAAAATTTGCAGCAGTGTGAACTTACCGCAGTGAAAAGCAAACTGTCGTCACAGGGGTCCCCAAACTTCTTTGCACTAGGAAGCTCCTATACAACAATTCTAGGACCGGACCTCTTGCACAGTGTGATTTTTTCTGGATATGTTGCACTCTACAAATCAACAAATTTTTCGTAAACATTTTTTTTCATTATTGACAAATTGTCTGCGCCCGGATGTAATGGCTTCGCGGGCCGTAGTTTGGAGACCCCTGCCTTAATAGGTAAATTCTATGCATTCAATGTCTAGGGAGGTCCGCCTGGTGTGTTTGGATGGCATGCAAGTAAAACCTCTACAAAATTTGCTTCCTTGCGCTTTATCAGTGTACTTCGTTAGCAGCACACAACTTTCTTCTTTTTTTCCCTACCTTTCCCCTTCAGCTACCTACAAAGCATACAAGTGCCTTTGACACTTCATCCAGTTCTCCTGAGCATAACCCTTCCATGGAAAACCCTATACTGCTGTTGAACAACGGACAAAATACTTTTCGAAAAAACGGCGTCGGCGCTCTCGCAAACAAGTGCGAAGAAAACGGAAAAAGTGAAGAGAATGATGTTTTGTGCGACCCCCCCGTCCCGACCCCCCCCGTCGAAAACGGCATCTGTTTGGCTGCAGAGTCCGGCGATGCCTCGTCCTGTGTCGGATCGGGGCAAGGCCAGGAATTGGCAAAAATCACCAACGGCAACGTTTTCACTGAACAATCGAATGCGTTGCATGAACGTGAAGAAGAAGCATTGGAATCATCGCAACAAAACAATGACACGTGTGCGTTGCCATGCAACGGCGATACAGAATGCCACAATGCTCTATCTCACAAGTGTATCCATGACAACACTGGTATAGAAAAAACTTCGGGTACAATTCTTTCCAATGTTACTGAGTCTTCTTTCACTTCTTCTGACTCACATTCCTTAAACAGTCAGAAAAGTTCCAAAGACGAACAGCAGGTTGGTTAATTGTTTTTATCGAACTTTATCTATAATTATTTCTATTGACACATCCCTGCAATGACCCAGTACTTCACATACAAAGGTAGAGCAACAGCATAAACGTGCAGTTGTGTTTTTCAGGTTGCATTTTAACAGTGAACTCTTCTCAATGGTTAGTCTTCATCAAATTGTATACTGCACTGTACCACTTCATGCATACCTCGCCATTTTCAGTAAAAAAGGAATTTGAGCAAAAGCTGTCATTGATGAAACTTGAAAAATCAAATCTTTTTTTGCTGTCGGTCCAACAAGTAAACGTGAAGGCGTTTCAATTTAAAGCAATACTTGCATTCGAATGTAAATTTCGACGCCGACATAGCTTCCTGCGCGAGGTTGATGCTCATTTTTTTTTTAAGGAAAATGTTAGGTACCCGGTATGGACCTGTAGGGACCCGATTTTCTCTGATTTTAGAGACGCGTTGATAATTTTCTTTGATTCTAGGGATCCAATTTTCAATTCTAGGGACCCGATTCGGGTCCCTAAAACACCTTAAAAAAAACCCTGGATGCTCATGACTGGCAGCGAGAGACAGTTTCGTGGCTGTCACTCAAACATCTGTTCCGGTCTTGCAACCTGCTTGCGCGTCGCACGTGGTTCCATAAGACATAAATTGTTATGTTCTGAAACAAGCTGATCGAAATCCCGTCGATATGCAACTTTTGCACATTCCAACATTTCACACCTTTGTAGACGCGAAACGTGAGGAAGAAAGTTGCTTTTCTACGGATTCCCACTTTTTTCTCACACCTTCCATTCCGATTGAATGAGGTGGTTGTATCTTTTACGGTCAATGATGTTTATTTAATTGTAATTGCGTTTTCTGTTTCATTGGATAGCTACGAGTGCCTATAGGTGAAAATATTGTTGACAAACAGTAAAGGCGTACTTGACGCAACGGCGCAGAGACTTAAGTTTTTCACTTCACGTGATGCGCGCGCTCTCCCTTACTGGCCATCTCAAGTCACGTATCATGAGCACCCTAGCCTTTATTTCAAAGTTAGTTTATTCTTTCATCTTTATTAGATGCCATAGTCACATTAACGTGAGGCCGACCTCAGAAAAACGAGTTGCATTTTTGACATGTTTGATAAAACGTCACAGTCCCTTTCTTGAGTTCTTCACAAACATGACCATGAAAACCGGCGACTCATCAAACAAGCATCGGAACTGGGCTCGGTTGCGTCAGTGATGACGTCTTCACCAATTTGAAGACATTTTTGCCTATCTTGTAATGGACGTTGTGAAAACCACAAGAAATTGACAAAAGTTTCGTCTTTAATTACAGGAAACTCGCGTAGAAAAGGAACCCGCCATCGCTGAGGTAGTGCCTGTGCCCGGAGTGAAGTGGTTGGATAAAGAAAAAGTTTGGTTTGTCGATGACAATGGAATATCAAGTGCCTGCCTTGTCATGCATGGTATGTAAACTGTGCAGTTCCTCCTCAAACACCGCTGTTCGTTGCTTTCTTCAGTTTTATCTCCTCTTCGATCCAGAGCTTCATCTCCGATACTGACTGTTTTTCACACAATTTACTTTTGCTTCCGTTATGCGCCTGATTAAGATTACTGCGTACCAGGTACCGAGTTTATGGGAGGGACGGGGGGACATGTCCCCTCAACTTTTGGACAGGGGGGGACATAATATATCTTGTCCCCCCAACATTTTGTGATAAAAAGTAATGTAGCTGTGCAAATTTCATGGTCACATTACTGCTGGAAATGTTTCCCCAGCACAAAACCAAGGAATAAATGAGAAAAATGAACATTATCACTGGATTATCTGTAGACACAGTATATATATTTCCTATGTAAACTGAATTGTCATGATTGTTGAAAATTGTGTTAGTTAATTTGAATTTCCGAATCGATGTGCACATGAACTACGCTCAATCACGAATTCCTGCGCTGGTCTGTAGCCTGCAATCAGAATACGGTTGCCACCAGGCGCGTAGCCAGGTAGTGCAAAGGGGCAATACCATCCCCAATTTCAAAGTTTTCATGTTAATAAAATATTTGAAGTATAAGCCAAAGAAATACTTCAGTACAAATCAACGAAACTGCCTCAAGGAACTTATCCTACTTCAGCTTTTAGTCGAATGCAAACTTGTATATGACCTTTTGTAACCATAATAATCAATGACTGCAGGTAAAAACAATTGGAGAAGCGCTTTTCGCAGCTGATTTTGGCGCACCAGCTTGCTGTATCGCACCTAATGGTTATGTAAGCTTCATTTCAAGACCATCGCAAATTCCTCTCTGATAACCGTGGGTGTTACAAATATAACTTACCCTTGTTTCCAGTGTCAGCGTCATAGCCTTAAACTCTTACCCACGTAATCCCACATCTACCTTTCGCAGTGGCGATGCTGGGGCCCATTCTGAGAGCTTGCCCCTAAATTTTGATATCACCTCTGTGCTTGTTGTCTCAGTATCTGTAAGTAATGGCAGTGTCAATTCCCTCAGCACTTGCAAAATAAAAAGCATCTTGATACTTACGTTAGATTTTGCTGCTGGCTCTTCTCGTTGCAGTTACATGATTTCAAATTATTTACTGCAGGATAGGGTGGCGATTAACATCAGATGAAAGTTGAAACACTGAGCTGTGAACAGCAGGTCGGAGTCTAATATCTTGAAAATATTGATTTTTTACTCGCCGGCAAAGGTAAAGGGAAATCATTGATGAAAACGTTGAGGCTCCACATAATTGTGATTGAACCGTCACAACACATGTCATCACAAATGAAAATCTAGAATGAATGCTATTGTTGCTAAACAGTGACTATGGCGAAGAAGCTGAATCGCTTCTTAGCCAAAGTTTGAGCTTCAAGACATGAAATTTATCTCATCGCCATATTCACGCATTTAGTTTTAAAACTGTGCAACAACAAAAATCTACGATATTGATTTAAATTTGTTTCACATTTCAATTTATGAACTAAATTCAATAGCATAAGATACATACGAAATGAACAAAAAGTTGTAGTTTTGCAACTACACAATTGAAAGCTGCCTCCTTTGGCACATTTTCCCATAATTTTTGCTTTATTTTGAAAAACATATGACTTGCTTAAAAGCTTCTTTAAATGTGGCTCTAGAGTGGTACATAACTTTTTAACTAAACAATGGTGCAAAGCTCTCAAGGGGGCAGGCCCGTCGCCAGGATTTCACAGTAGGGGGTGCCACATTTTTAAATACAATATTGGATGTATGCTGCAATCGGGGGGCAAAACATGAAACGGGCACCACCGCCCCCCCCCCTGCTTACAGGCCTTGCAAATTTGAATTTTTTCCCATTAGGGTTTCAAATTCCGCAGATAAGTTATTGTATTTTCAGGAAGCCCGTGATTTTTACTAATTTAATTACGTGCAGTGCTAAGCTATCTTTACATGCAGCCAGACCTGTAATCAGGGGGGAGCAGAAAATTTTCGCCCCCCCTGGAAAAATGTGTTGGACGTTGTTTAAAACTTTTGGACACAGTCCAAAAAATTTGGGCCCCTCTCAGAAAACTTTTCGCCCTTCCTGGGGTCCCAAGCTGGTTACGGGCCTGCATGCAGCTGAGCGTGGTCAATAAGTTTTGTAATACTGGGTTTACTATTATTTTTACAGTTTAATTCCATCTTATATTTCAATGAAGTCAATTAAATTTAGCAAAGTCTCATCAAACAATTTAAACGAAGTAAGTTTGAAGTAGCTACAAAGGTTTTACAGAATAGGTTGAACATAGACATAAGATCTTACGATTATCAAAAATCCAAACATGTTTCAAACGCGCAGCGTATACGGTTATCAACTACATACGTGAACTAATCGCTCAAAAATTAGATGACAACGGGATCCACTTCTTATATGCGCAAAAGTTTTGCAGAAGAGCTACTTCGGGAGTCAGTGCCTCAGAGCAAAGTCACTGTTCGGCTTCGGTTGAACGTGCTGTGTTGTTGTACATCAGAAGCGTGTAAATACAGTATAACAAGCGCAATCGTAATGGCGGCCGCGATGACTTCTTGCTCAAGTGCAGTAATGGGCATTGAGAGATTTACTAGCGCTTTAGCAAGAAAAGTTTATGAACAAATGGTGGCATTGATCCAAAGTAGATGCTTGGAACTTCACTATGAAAACTTTTAAAACTTGTCAATTCAATGAAAGCAGACTTTTTATTGTTCAGGAGAAAAGACCAGAAACGTGCACGTTTCATGGATGATATTTTATAAACAAGGAGCATCAAAATGTTTAAATGTTTAAACTCGGTTGTTGTTTTCCCCAACCCTAATAAAATTTCTAGCTACGTGCCTGGTTGCACTGCTAGTAGTATTTACCAAAAGATCTTGTGTTTTGTTTTTGATTTGATCAATGCGGTTATCATTAGTAGCAGTATATTTTATTTGTCGAAACTGACCAAATTTGAATTGATTATCATAATATTTGAACAAAATTGTGTCTATTTAAGCTCTCAGAATTAATGTGTTTTCATTTTAAATGCAGTGCTAAGTGCCAGATATCTAGATATAGCACCATTGTATACTTGTATACACTAATATCACCACGATGGGCGTAGCCAGGGGGAAGCCATGGTCAACAAAATATATCAATTCCCTAATTTGTCTCGAATTTGGCTAATTGTACGAAAACGTCGTACTTCGGTTGAGTGAACATTGTGGCGTCATCGAAACGCAAACAATAAGGTTTGTCCCCCCCCAAAGTTTTTTAGCAAACTCGGTCCCTGCTGCGTGCTGTGCCAAGTAAATCTAACGTTGTTTGCTTTTTGTTTCTTTTTCGAGTTGTCAGTATTCTGAAATGCTAATGCTCGTCACTGACAGGCATTAGACTTTTTCAAGCTCCAGCTTGTGAATGTTAGTCGTAAAATAAATAAATCTGATTGAGCTTTTAGTTTGTTTTTCTTTTACACAAAGATAATACTTCGGAAATATTTTGATCAAAAGCACAACACGCGTGTTGGTGGACACGCCACACACAACACGCGTGTTGGTGGACACGCCACACACAACATGTGTGTTGATGAACACGCCACACACAACACGTGTGTTGGTGGACACGCCACACACAACACGCGTGTTGGTGGACACGCCACACATAACACGCGTGTTGGTGGACACGCCACACACAACATGCGTGTTGGTGGACACGCCACACACAACACGTGTGTTGGTGGACACACCACACATAACACGCGTGTTGGTGGACACACCACACACAACATGCGTGTTGGTGGACACGCCACACACAACACGTGTGTTGGTGGACACGCCACACACAATGCGTGTGTTGGTGGACACGCCACACACGCCCACGTTCCTGATTTTGCTGATTTAAGTGTTACAGAATAGTCTCCATTTCAAATTCAACTTTCAATCTAAGCAAATGATGCCCAAAACAGTATGTGCACACGAACAGATTTTCTGTAAACTTCTTAACCTCCCCACAATCTGTGCCAAAACTCTTATCGTTACGCCTCACTTGTGATGATAACTATCTGTGAGTGAGTGCTAACAATTTGCGGGAGGATGCTGGTGGTTCGTGGCATTTGCATCCAAACATCCAGTGTCTATAAACTACATTGTTTCTATTTCAAGGGGAATTTAATGCAAGTTTTTTTAATAGCTTGTTCTTTTCAGAACAAGCATTGCAGTGCAGGGATTAGAATGTTCAGTGTTTATTTTCGTATAATGTTCATCTCACAATTTCAAAAATAAACACCTAACACTCGGTCACGTTTGAGTCGAAAACTTATAATATATTTCAACAAACCAAAGCAGCAGTGCGCTGTTTTTAAAACTCTAACGTTGTTTTTTTTTATCAGATGCAGCATCAGGTGAAGTTCCTGCAGTTCCGGATGGCAGGAAAAGGATCCGCTTTGATCAATCGGAAAAAATAGTGATGGTTTCAGAGGAGTCCGTTGAACTGGTTGGTGAACGCTCTGCTATGCAAGGACTTGTCTGAGTTTTGCTTTTTGAGTTTGTCTGCGAAGGGCATTGTGTAATGCTGTGACGTTACATGATATCTCACCAGTTAAAACGTTCACTTTGTTCAGCGAAGGCGCTTGTGACGTCACGCACGGCGATTTGTTTGAAGGCAAACAGCGGCGAGTTCGATAGTGCGCCTGACATCTGCTCACTGAGGCATCTCAACGAGAGTTCCCTGCTTCACACAGTTTCATGCAGATATAACGCCGGGCTTCACCATACCCTCGCCGGCCCTCACTTGATATCTGTGCCCCCGGCCGGGCCGGAACCCGACACATACCCGCAGCAGGTACAGCGCGTGGTTGGTTCGAGCATCAATCACCAACACTTTCCTGCGATGCGTTCGTTCTTATGGCGTGGTGTCAGCTTTTAGGTTCTTCATTTGACAAAGTATGAAAAGATAAACTGAGTGTTTATTCGATGCTCCGTAAAAAATTATGTCCTTGATTGATCCGCTGCAGTGTTAGGTTTGTCAAGAGTCAGCTGTCGACTTGCGTCACCAAGTGTTCAAGGGAAACACTGAAATATAATGGTTTGTGTTATACCGCCTTTTTAATTTAGTTTTTTTAAACGAACGCTTTCGGCCAATACCTGGTTGTCGCCATATTTTGGGAATTTTCGCCACTTTAAAAACCTTTCCAGTATCAGTATCAGTTTATTTAGGAACAACTATAAACAAACATCAAATGATCCATTGTAGGAAAACTTTGTTGTATTTGTGAAAAAGGCACCATGGCAGTGGATGAACAGTTGAAGAGTTTATCGAGTGTTATTTTAATCAAACCTGAAAAACGACCAGACCTGGTTGATTTGTTCAGACCTTCTTGGTTTAAAAAGTATTTATATGACGTCACTGCTGAACAGGTGAGGGGTGAATACAAAGGGGCGAGATTCGGCGACCTCCCCCCCCACGTCTACGCCGTGGCGCAGCACGCCCTCCAGCGGATGGCATCGACGCAAAACAACCAGTGCATTTTGAATCTGGGTATCAGCGGCTCTGGCAAGACGTCATCAGTGCGTCATATCCTGGAATATTACGCGAGCACTTCAGCAGCGACTGGGTCTAATTTTACAGGTGAGGCGAAGTGGGGTTAGCGTTCAACCAAAGGACGACAACCACTGTCGTCGCGCGCTCTTTCCATCACATGTGTGGGTTGCGTTGTTAGTTGATGTTGCGATATTTGCTGACATTGTTTTGTTCTATTTTAACCACTTCATATATTCGAATATGCATGGTAAGAAGTTTTAAAACCGAAACCTTATTTTGACTTTGGCGAAATAAACTTCCAGGCGAGTTGTTCAGCTCGTTGGTGAATGTCGTCACTTCGTTTACTTCGGCCGCAACCAGCAACTGTCTCAACTCGTCGCGTTGCGCCACTCTTTATAACCTCGACTTCGACCGCAGTGGGCAGCTGGTGTCTGCCTCGGTTCAGGTGAGTCACTCGATGATTGGTTGTTTACCTGAGGTCCTTCCTGTGCAGCAACCCACGATTGCAGTGCTGAGCATATATTTATTGAAAACAGGTCTGTCTGGATGTGATGTGATATGATTGAGACGATGAAGCGAATTTGTGTAAATGTTTGAGGATCTCCACCAACGTGACGCCGCAGCCCGAGAATGCACGTGTGTGTTGCCCTGTGTTGTGTGCCTCGGTATTGCCATTGTTTGCAAGATCGCCTTCATTCAAAATCCTTCCACTCGCGATTTAGTCAAAGTTGCTTTCGCACTTTCGATGCCACAAACCCTTAACTTTCTTCCCGATCGAAATTCTAATCTCGGCTGATTAAGTTTCAAAATAAGAAACACTGCATCATTTTCAAAATAGGAAACACTGCATCATTCAGCACCGACCAACAAGCGAACCATGGCACAGAATTCCTCCCAATGTTGTTGAGGATCCACTTTGTAACAAATATGGTGGTCCAGTTATAGCAATTAAATGCAACAGTTGACACATATTTAGCTTGTTGCCAAAACAATTATCTGCGATTTGTTATGTGGGCAGCAGAATGAACGAGTGTCGTGTTGCGTTGGATGTTCCTCCACGTTGGTTAATTTACTTTCGCCAAGAACCACCTTACACTGCGTTGCCCTCCTCCAGCCCTCATTCCCAGCAAAAGTATTAAATAGAATAAAGTTTCTGGAGTTTTTCTTGCGAACCAAACAATACCTTTTGTGACGTTTTCGTTCTTAGATAACGCTTCTCGAGAAGAGTCGGTCATTCCGCAGAGGAGCTTCCGAAGCAAACTACAATGTATTTTATCAACTCCTGTACGGCGCAGACGAAGGACTGAGGTAAGAATCGCTGTTTCCGCTCCAGCAACAACACCAGCCCTATATTTGCCTTGGCGTGCTGTTGCTTGGATTGCAACTGTTGAACTTTTATTGTGATTTCATAGAACAGATGTACTGACATCACAGTGCGGTGGCCGTGAGACCAGCAGTGTTATTTAAATAATATATTTTACTTGCAAAACGCCCAGACCCAGTGTTGGCAATTGACCCAACCTTCAGCAAAATCTAGTTCGTTGTGCAACAAACCAGTAAATGTGGAAATTCTTTGATGCCCATTTTTTATTAACTCATCCAAAGCATATGTAACGTTTATTAAAATTTCTATGTTTATGGCTCGAATCAAATTTATCAGTAGGGAAAGTTTTTGTTGCAGTAACAAAGCGAGAAAGTTGCATTTATTTTCAGCGAAAGTTGCATTTATGCGCTGTAAGTTGCATTTATGCGCACATTTGACTGTGAAAGACTTGAAACAAC